>Ga0209719_1000388_pt1 | contig 65967 bp, 63 predicted proteins | sample AD_JPNAS2_MetaG_FD_184421 | JGI IMG/M metagenome (GOLD analysis project Ga0209719, IMG submission 184421) | Active sludge microbial communities of municipal wastewater-treating anaerobic digesters from Japan - AD_JPNAS2_MetaG (SPAdes) (version 2) | ecosystem: Engineered > Bioreactor > Anaerobic...
GGGGGGGTATATACTATATGTATAGATTTTTATACTAAAAAATGTATAAAAACTCATATTATAATTGGAGGCCTATATGAAAAAAATACTTAGCATTTTAGTGTTATGCTTTTGCTGTTTATTTGGATTAGTAGGTTGTGGTATTACTGGTGGTGAAACCGGTAGTGGTGGAAACAACACTAATAAAAATAAAACTGATTATGTACTTGATGAAGCATTTGTTTTTGATGATTTAGAATTAACTCTAGGTAGTAATTACTCATTTGTAAAGATGACTAATTCATTTAGTGATTATTATGATAAAGATATTTTTAGAATGCCTATTACAGTTAAGAATCTTGATAAAGATACTAATTCATTAAACTATTTCTATTACGATGTTTATGGTCCTGAAGGAACAAAGATTAAATTATTTACATTTGATTTCGATGATAATGTTGGAAATGGCGGAGATTTATTAACTGGTGCTTCATATACAAAATATTTATATTTTGAATATTGATGAATGATATATAAAAGTAAAGAAAAATAAAATTGAAAAAGAAGACGTGATTTAAGGATTATATAAAACCAAACAATATAGTTTATGATGTTGTCACAGTACAAAAATATTTTTGAGGAAAATATAAATAATCTAATAATATATAAAAAAGGATGAAAATATTGAAGGAAAGAAATATGAGAAACGAAAATGAATTTTTGGGAAAAGAGTCAGTAGGTAAACTATTATTTAAATTAGCTATACCTGCGATAACTGCACAAATAATTAATTTACTATATAATGTTGTAGATCGAATTTATATTGGACATATTCCAGAGATTGGATCTTTAGCTTTAACTGGTGTTGGAGTTTGTTTACCTGTAATAATGATAATTTCTGCTTTTGCAGCATTGGTTAGTATGGGAGCTGCACCAAATAGTTCTATATATATGGGAAAAAAGGATAATGAAACCGCAGAAAAAATTATGGGGAATAGTTTTGTTCTTTTAATAATTATTTCTGTAATATTAACAATAGCATTATTAATATGGAAAGAAGATTTACTACTTATTTTTGGAGCAAGTGAAAATACTATTGACTATTCAACTAATTATATGACTATATATGCAATCGGTACATTATTTGTACAAATAGCCTTAGGTATGAATGCGTTTATTACAGCCCAAGGATTTGCAAAATATAGCATGTTTACTGTTTTAATTGGAGCGATTGTTAACATAATTTTGGATCCTATTTTTATTTTTGGCTTAAATATGGGCGTGGAAGGAGCAGCATTAGCTACAATAATTTCACAAGGAATTTCTGCTCTATGGGTAATATTATTTTTAATAAGTAAAAAAAGTACTTTGAAATTAAAAATAAATAATTTCAAGATTAACTATAAAGTAATTTTACCTTGTATTGCTTTAGGTATTGCACCATTTATCATGCAAGCTACTGAGAGTGTCTTAATGGTATGTTTTAACTCATCTTTACAAAAATATGGTGGTGATTTAGCCGTAGGTGCCATGACCATTTTAATAAGTGTAATGCAATTTTCTATGCTCCCTTTACAAGGCTTGAGTCAAGGTGCACAACCTATAATAAGTTATAATTATGGCGCAAAAAATTCAAAAAGAGTTAAGAGTTGTTTCTTTCTGCTATTAATTGCTTCTACAATATATTCAACATTAATCTGGATGATCGTAATGATTTTTCCAAAATTATTACCTAGCGTTTTTTCTGATAATGAAGAATTAATTAATTATGCAAGTTGGGCAATTAAGTTATATATGATGGTTTCATTTGCAATGGGAGTTCAAATTGCTTGTCAAATGACATTGATTTCAATTGGAAATGCTGTAGCATCGGTAATAGTGGCTATTGTTAGAAAAATTGTTTTATTAATCCCGTTAATTTATTTGATGCCACTTATATTTGGATATGAAACAAAATTTATATATTTGGCTGAACCTGTTGCTGATGCGTTTGCTATAACATTTACTATTGTTTTATTTATTATACAGTTTAGAAAGTGCTTAAAGAATATTGATAGTACAAAGCAAGAGGTTAACATTTGATGGTGCGGAAGCGTAATGTCATTTGGTAAATCAAAAAAGTTAGTATTTATTATTATTTTTAATCACCCTATTTCTATCTACTCATTAAACAACATTAAATATAAATGCTATAAAATGTATATAAAAATAGTATATCAAGAATTATAATTTCATTTTAAATTTAAACCTTTTTAAGCTTTGAAAATTTATAATATGTTGAACTTTATTAAATAAACTTATTATCTTGCGTTTTTTAATGTTTTGACTTATTTTTATCTTGCGTTTTTTAATGTTTTGACTTATTTTTATCTTGCGTTTTTTCACAAGAGATAATACTGAATATAATGTTGAGCTTTATCCCCATAAATCATTAATTGTTTTTGATGAAGTTCAGAAATTTCCTAAATCTAGACAATCCATTAAAAAGTTAGTAAAGGATGACAGGTACAATTATATTGAAACAGTGGATTGTAAAGCACACTCATAATGCTTAATAGTTACTACTTTTATAAAGTAAATATAATAAATTTAATTATACTTATAATTTATAAATAGGATGATTATTTTTATTGAATGTAATTTAGATGTGATATTGTATTAATACTTATAGTTATTAGACTCATATCTAATAATAATTGTACCTCGGCTTTTACAAACCGAGGTTTTTTAATAAAGATAATTAAACTATGTAGATTACCTTTGTATTAGTAATTTTTTAAAAAATAAATGATTTATAAAAGTTAAAAGTACTACTATAAGAAGATAAGTAAAGAAGATGCTTTTAAATCGATAATCAAATTTTGATAGAATATTATAATTAATAAAAAAAAGAATTAATTTAAGAACGTAAGGCTTATTTTGATGCAAAAACAAAACTACATTTAGAGGAATATATTTCATCAAGAAAGGATGGTAATGAGGCTTTATTTGTCCATCTAAAAAAACCTTATACTAGATTAAATATAAGTGGAATTGAAATTAGAGTAAGAAAACTAGGCATAAGATTAAATATAGATAAAGTTCATCCCCATAAGTTTAGAAGAACACTGGCAACTAAAGCAATAGATAAAGGAATGCCAATTGAACAAGTCCAACACATGTTAGGTCATACAAAAGTTGATACTACTCTGCAATATGCTATGGTAGAACAAAATAATGTAAAGTTAGCACACAGAAAATTTCTAAGTTAGATTTAAATTACATATAGTAATTATTATGTTTATGTCTTGAGGTGGACGAACTTTTTTAAAGGGGTACGTATTGTATTAAATTATTCGTCCTAACAAAGTTAAGCATGTCAATCTATCTATAAATGATGAATGATGGATTACAGAAAGAAGATTAAGTAATAGCGTATGTTTCTGGGAAAACTATACCCTGTGAAAATATAATAAACTAGGGGTGCGTAAAACTAGTCAAGGGTGCGTGATTTGCCATCTAGGGTGCGTAAAATTACTGAAGGGTGCGTAATTGTATCAAAATAGGTAATCAAAGCCATATCAAATTTCATTATCCCAATAGAGATTAAAATAAGAAAGTTTTCAAGTTTTTATTCTGATAATACAAATTAATCTATTTAAAAAAAAGATATATTATGATATAATAATTTAAGTAAAGTTATTTTATAATTATCAAGATATAAATAAAATAGAAAGGAAACGGGTATGAAAAAAATAATTATCTTTGGTGGTTCCGGTGAAATAGGAAGTATTTTATATCCTGCTCTAATAAAAGAGTACGATGTTACCATTGGTGATATTGTTAAGCCTAAATATGAAGTATCTAAATATCAATATATTGATATTTCTCAATACGAACAAGTAAAAGATATTCTTGCACAAAATTATGAGGTTGTTATAAATCTAGTTGGAATGGAAGAGGTTGTCGATATTCCTAATAACAAAATCTTCACAGAGATGTTAGGTAAATATTTAATAGGTGTTTATAACATTTTAGATAATATGGCACACTTTAAAATAAAAAAAATCGTTCAAACTAGCACTAATCATGTCACTGATTTTTATGAGAAAAATGGTTATAGCTTATTAAATAGGGAAATTAACCCTTCTGATTATCCTAAAAGTAAAAGTGTATATGCATCACTAAAGCTAGCTGGTGAGAGTTTGTGCTTTAATTACCACTATGCTTTCGATATATCTTGTATTTGCTTAAGGATTGGTACTGCTAGAAAAGGAATCAATAAAAATATTGAACCACTTTTAAGATCTAGTAGAACTATGATTTATGATGAAGATTTGATTGATTTATATAAATGTGCGATTAAAACTGAGATTGATTATGGTATTTACTATGGTGTGTCTAATAATACTAATAAACCGTGGGATATATCAAACGCCATAAATGAATTAAAATATAAGCCGCAATAAATTGTAAAGGAGTGCGCTATGGGGATTTTTGAAATTATTAGTGCCATATTAAGTGTTGTTTCGGTCATATCAATTGTTGGAAACATTATTCAATATGTAAAAAAGAAGGAGTATAATAAAGATTTGCGATCGCATGTCCAATCGCAATATAATAATTTTTATTTTATCGCCAGATGTATCACCAGATGTCGAAAAAATGAAAATGAAGACATTGCTAAGAAGTTAGATTGCTATAAAGATGAAGTAAATATTATTAGAGGAATATGCGATTCTGCTCGCATATCATTAATTGCTTTTGGGCGAGAAGAAATCAATTTTGAGCCATATTTTGAGCACCCAGCATATCCTGGTCAAAAAGAATATTCTGATGATATAAAAATGGGATTGCCAGTTGATGAAAGAAAATGAATAGAATCAACATTTACGAAAACGCCTATAGAGTTGTTAGCCATCATTAAGTATGTATCATGAGTGCTATTGATGCTATCGACAATATGTTTTTTGAAATAATAAGAAATTTCTTAAAATCAGCTTAAATTTATGCGAATTTTAGGCTGATTTTATTGTTTTAAGCATCATTTAAAAAAGGGGAATTTAAATGTAATAATCATAGAAAAGAAGATGTAAAATAAAAAACTATTGATTATTATATATTCTTATGTTATAATGAATCAAAGAGTGAAAGGGAGGAAAAATGAAAAAAATATTTGGATTAATATATATATTAATTTTTGCTATTGCTTTGGTTGGATGTGCTGGTGAAGTTGAAAACAAAGACGAAGACGAAACACCAAAAGTTGAAGAAACTGCTGTTCAAAAACTTGACGCAAATGAAAAAGCGATTTATGAAGCTTTAACTAAAAACATTTCAGATTTTATAGATCCTGCAAGTGTTAAACTTGTTAAAATTAATGAAAGTTTTTGGAATAATAAGGCTCTAATCGTGAGGTTATCTGCTACAACTAAATCCGGAAGTACAGGCATGCAAGATTATTTATTATTTGTTGAAAATATCACTGTTCAAGGTACTATGCTAAACACCTATAGTACTGCTCACTATGTAAAAGGAACTCAAACTTGGCAATCAATGAAGACCCCAATTTCAGCTAAAAAAGGTGATATGGTAGATGTTGAAGAAGTATTAAGTTTAGAAAGTGGCTTCTCCTATCTTACAGGGGCAGATAGGTTAGCATGGGAATTATTATATTTTAAGTATAATTTTGATGAAGTACCATCAATATCTATTGCAAAAATTAACAATGCTCTGGATGAATATAAAGTAGACCAAGGTTTGAAGTAAAAATATATCATTAAAATCCATTAACTCTAAAATACAATTATTTAGTGATATTAAAAATTTGTCTTAATCTAAAATGCATAAAAACGGATTTATATGACCAAATTTAATAAAAAATAAGCTCTTGTAAGTGATTTAAATCACTAATCAGGAGCTTTTTTGTTTTTTAAGTTGGACTTTTTAATTATTCCTTGCACCTTTTAATTATTCCTAAATAACTATAATTCTAGGTACTCAAAAATCAATAAACTGTCCTTTGTAAACTAAAGGATGGTATATTTATGAATAAATTAATAGTGATAGAACTCTTTGCAGGAGTTGGAGCACAAAGGCAAGCATTAAAAGAAACAGGCATTAATCATGAGGTTGTAGCAATTAGTGAAGTGGATAAGTATGCATTAAAAGCATATGAGTTATTACACGGTGATGCTCCAAATCTTGGTGATATTAGAAAAATAGTTAAATTACCTACAGCTGATATGTGGACATACTCATTTCCATGTACTGATATATCTTTAGCTGGTAGATTAGGTGGTTTTGAAAAGGGGAGCAATACAAACAGCTCATTATTGTGGGAAGTTCAAAGGTTGCTTATTGAATCAAGCAAGGCAGGAGAACTACCTAAGTATCTAATACTAGAAAATGTTAAAAATCTAGTGTCTAAAAAGTTTATGCCATTATTTCAAGTTTGGATTGATTTCTTATCATCATTAGGATATAAGAACTATTGGAAGGTTCTGAATGCTAAAGATTATGGCATCCCACAAAATAGGGAACGTGTTTTTATAGTTTCTGGTAGAGTTGATAAAATGAGAATGCTTCATATGAGTTTCCAAAACCTATACCACTAACACTAAAGTTAACGGATATGCTAGAAAAAGAAGTGGATGAAAAGTACTTCTTAAGTGAAAAGTTAATTGAATGTTTCTGCTCAATGAAAAATAGAAATGGACTAATTAGGGGATTGAGATTCAGACCACATGAGTTTGATTCAAGAACTGCTTGGACTATATCTACTTGTCCTGGTTCAAGAGCCACGGATAATTTTATTGTATATCCTATTATAGCAGCATCAAGGGGAAGAAAAGATGAGAAGGGAGAATATAAACAGCAATTAGAATTGGGTGGTGAAGTGTCTAATACTTTAACCACAGTTCTGAAAGATAACTTTGTCATTGTTCCTCAAGCGACTAAAAGTGGATATACAATAGCCGAACTTGGTGATGGTGTGTATACAAATAGATGTAAATCCAAACGTGGAGTAGTCCAAAAGAATAAAATACCAACCCTTAAAGGATCGGTATCGGACTTAGGTGTTGTAGTTGAAAAGAACGAGTGGATATCAATCCGTAGATTAACACCAAGAGAAAGTTGGAGATTGATGGGTTGGAAGGATGAAGATATTGACAAAGTTATTGGTTGTAAGAATTTATCAAATACTCAACTATATAAGATGGCGGGAAATAGCATAGTTGTGAATTGTTTAAAAAATATATTTTTAATGATAGAATAAAATTTTATAAAAATTTGTAAAAAGCATCCAAAAATGATATAATTAGTTATCTTTTTTATAAATAAGGGGGTTATAAGATATGGCAAAAAAAATATGGCATCAATCATTTTTGGATTATATGGATTATATTGTTAATCATGATAACTATAAAGGGTTATCAATTACTAAAAAAAATGATGGAAGTTATTCCTGGATTGCACCAAAAAAGTCAGACATTGGGAAAAAAAGAGTTGAATGGGCATTAAAAAAAGCAGATGAATTAGGAATTAGTAAAACACCTGGAGTATATGCAAAAGTAATGTTAGAAATACATCCCACAAAACATAAGGTGTGCCAAACATGTGGTAGAACACTATCATTATATTATATTTATCCAAATGTGCATTTTATTTCTGCATTAAAAAAGAGATTCAAGTATGAAGTAAATTCTACAACATCTCTATATGATATTGTAGAAGGATTAAAAAAAGACTTTAGTTCTGTAGATATTAAAAAGTTTTTTATTGAAAAGTTTAAATTATCTCTATCCATTAATGATGCTCAATTAGATGACATAATTCATTTGTGCGAATTAAAATCTCGCAACGGAGATTCAAAACTATTAGGTCCAGGTGCCATGTCAAATTTTCCAGATAGATTTGATGGGTTTCACACTTACAATAGATGTTGTAGAAGTACTGAAGATAAAGGTAGATCGGTTGAAAACTTAAAAACTTACACAAAAGATAGGCGTGCATATGAATATTGGAGTGATGGCAATATACATGCTGCTAATAAATACATGGGGAGTTCCTACTTTAAAGGAAGCAGTGCGGATCATATTGGTCCAATTTCATTAGGCTTTATTCATGATTCCATAGTACTTAGAAAAATGTCTATTGGTGACAACTCTACCAAAAGAGATAGGCTTTTATATGAGGATATTGAGGAAATTATTAAGGTTGAAGAACAATATAACATTTGTCCAATTTCATGGTATTCAAAAAAAATTTGGGAATATATAAAACCCAATTATAAAACATATCCTGAAAAAATAGATGAATTTCGAGGGGCACTAAAGGTAAACATGGCGAACTTCATGTATATTTTATGGTATATCTTAGAAAATAATAAAGCATTTGGAAAAAATTTTTTGATAGAATCGCTTTTGGTAGATAAATCACAATACTTCTTATACAATTATAAATTTGGAGAAAATGGAAAAATAGTATCTAAATCTCCAAGGAATGTTACTGATTCAACAAGAAAAGAGATGGAGCGTTATTATAGGGTTGCATTGGAATCTGTTTATGATTATAATGAAAAAGAAAATAGAAATACAAAACCAAAATTAGATATTAAATTTAATGAAAAGTTGTATTGGATTGCAGATAATTTAGCAAAAGATAATTTTGTTGAAATGAAAAATGAATTAATAAAATTGATGGAATATAGTCAAGAACTAATTATTAATGATATAAAAAAATAGAAGAGTACATTTAGTACTATTCCATTTTTCTTAGTTTACGAACATAATTACTTAATTGTTTATTAGGTCTATAAAATGCATTATCATCACACTCTATAGATTCTAAATCATATATGGCTTCTTTTGCGCTGATAGTAGTATTAATTGGTTCAGGAAACAAGTCTTTAGGGTCAATATCAATATCATTTCTTAACCCAATTATTATAACTCTCTTTCTTTTTTGAGGAACCCCATAATCATTAGCCATCATTGTTTCACTATGTACTCTATATCCTATATTTGAAAATGATTTAAAAATCTCAGAAAAAACTTTCCCGTTTTTCATTGATTTTATTCCGATGACATTTTCAAAAAGAAATACCTTCGGTTTAACCTTTTCCAATATTTCTACATATTCTTTAAATAATTTATTTCTAGGGTCATCAATAAATCTTTTTCCAGCCATAGAAAAACCTTGGCAAGGCGGCCCTCCGCAAATTATATCTATTTTATATTTGGTTATTGCTTTATATATTTGATTTTTTGTTTCATCTAGTGTTAAATCACCACATATAACATTGATTTCTGGATTGTTAACTTTAAGGGTTAAGCAGGCGCTTTTGTCAAAGTCTACTCCAACAATCGAATTAATTCCGGCCTTTTTAAAACCTAGAGTTAATCCACCTGCTCCAGAAAATAAATCTATGGAACTATTAATTTCCAATTTTGTCCTAATATGTTTTGCGATTTCATATGCAAGAATTGGAGGAACAGCATTTCCAACTTGATTTAATAGGTTGGTTTTATTTCCAACAAAGTAATAGTCATCATCAAAACTTTGTAATCTTGCTGCTTCTCTTACACTAATTACTCTATTATGTATTGGATGAACATATGTTCCATTCCCAGGTCTATTAAAATATGTGGTAATAGTATAACTTGGTTCTGAGTAGGCTATTCTTCCATAAAGTGTAGTCCTACCGCCAGTTTCATTAATTCTAATCAATCTCTTTGAAAGCTTCACAATATCTTTTGGGATGTGTTTCCAGTTTCCCCCTTGTGGAATGTGTGATATCATCTTTAAGTCCAACTCGCTTAATTTAAAAGTTGTGTGATTTAGTATGATGCCCTTATATAATTTTTGGTATTTTTCTATAATTTTATAAATTACTTCTTGTAGAAATATATCGTTAGGGAGATTGATAAACATTTTAATTGAGTCATTTTTTAAATTGCAGTTTAAAATATTTTTTAGTGTTTCCATTGGAATCTTTTCGCCTTGTAATACTTCTTCCAAATCTTTTTTAAGCATACCTATATATTTTTTATCTAGGTTATCCATGCCTTTGGAAACTTTTGAATTTTTTTTAATAAAATTATTTTCAAAGTTCACATTATAGATTTCATAAACAAGTTCATTAATGTCGTTTATAAGATTAAGATCATCACCATTTAAGTCAATAAGTCTTTTTACGAGTTCACTAATTTTTATAATTATATTTGTAGGTTTATTTGGAATCGGTAGCATATCAATTTCATAATTGCTAACATGATTATTAGAACTATTAACTTTAAAATACCAGTTTAAGATTGGTGAATTTAATAACCCCATTAAGTAATATATATCAATATAAAAATCATTATCTCCTGCAAAAATAAAATTACACGAATTTCCCAAAACGTAGTTAGGTTTCACAAGTGAAAATACTAGTCTTTGAGTCTTATTGATATTTGATATTTGTTGACATGCAATTCTTAGATTTTTAATAAAGTATGATTTTGTTGAATGTTTTAAAAAATCTTCTTTAACATTTAAGGTTTCATTAAGATCTAATTTATAAAAGCTTATATTTCTACCTCTTAGTAAAGTCAAGTTAGTATCATCGTTTGTAATAAAATCTTTGCTAGCTGTTAAATCTAATTCTCCTCTCATATTTACAATAAAGTCATAGTCTTTTAATTTTGGAAATGATTCAAGTGATTTTAAAAGTTCATATTCTTCATTTGATAAGTAAATAATGGAGTTAGATTTACTTATTTTTTTAAACTTAGTAAAATCTAGTATTTGGTATTGATTAGTGTTTTGCAAGTTAAATGAATTATTCATTCTAAATTTAGTAGTGGGTTGTCCTTTTTTTATTAGCATCGAGCACAACGCCTGACTACCTTCAAAATAGGGATTTCTTTCTTTTATATTGTTAATAGATAAAAGCTTATTCTCTTCAAAAAGTAACGTTCTTAGACCATTACTCGTCTTATCATTTAAAATTGTAGAAGGTACAAGTAGACTTAATATTGCACTTTCATTTGTATATTTAATTACTATTTCTTCTATAAAAAGTTTAAATATATTTAATACACCCTTGTTTGAGTACTTCATATGGATTTTGGCATGATTTGAAATTTCTTTAAAATAATTTTGATCCAGTATAAAAGAATCCTTACTATCGTATTTACTTTCTTCAGCTTTAAGATTTTTATAAGGAGGATTTGTAATAATCAAATCAAATAATTCATTATCTTTTAGTTTAAAAGCATCCGATATTGATACATATTTAAATCCGTCATTATTGGTGTATAATAAACCCTCACTGACTCGTCCCTCAAAATATAAACTATCAATGTCTATGTTAAAATATAACTTTACAAAATATATAAACAAAATTTTATAAATTTTCAAAGCATATTTATCTATATCTGAAACATATATATTTTCTAGTATACTAAGAATTTGCTCTTTTGAGGGATTTAAACTTGATATTTTATCAAGATAAGCAAACACAAAATTACCTGTACCTACGCAAGGTTCTAGAAATTTAAGTTTTGATATAATGGATATTTCATTTATTGTATTTAAAGAGAATAGTTCATTTACCAAATACTTAGCTAAATATATGTCAGTGTAATAAATACCGTTATCTTTTCGAACATCTGGTCTTAATTGCTCTTGATAGTTATTACCAACACTATTGATAAATTCAATTAATTCGTCCTTATTTTTTAACATTTCTGCTTGTTTAATTATTATATCTATCATCATTTCACCTCTATAATATTATACCATAAGAATGGTTAAGAGACAACAAAAATGAGACGTTTTTTGTTTATAAATTATAATGATTGCTCAGAGTTTTAGGCTGTAATATTTACATTTTATAGTATAATACAACCATATAATTTTCTGATACATAATTAATAAATATTTAAAGAAGGGTGTGTTAAATGATGAGTAAACAAAGAAATTCAATTGTTTCAATAAAAGTAGCTGAAAAAATTCTAGGGATGGAAAATACCCTAGAGGTATTGTTTATGGATTATTATTATTTTTTAAACAATGATATTTCAGCTATGTTTATTAAAGAAGGATTTTACATCGTTTTTAATAATTCATTTCTAAGTAAAGCAACATTACCTGAGATAATGATAACTGGGTTTCATGAAACTAGACATGCTTACCAATATATGCAGATTGAGTATGGTAAAAAGCTACCCTTTAAATATCAAGATGAACAAAACGTTCTAGATGATTGGAAGAATGACTTTGATAATCCTAAGCAACCAAACGAAATGACAAAAGAAGAATATTTAAATAGACCAACTGAAGTTGACGCAATAGCGTTCTCATATTACTTAGCAGATAAATTACTGAATGTTAAACAAGTTATACCTGAAGAGATAAAGGATAAAGTACTCATCAAAGTTGAAGAATTCAAAAGAACAATAGTCATATAGTAAATCAAATTCGAGGGATAACTTCCCTCTTTTTTATTTGAAACAAAAAGTGACAAATTTTTCCTTGTGTGGTATAATTTATCTAAAGAATTATCATTTACTAAGGAGGATATTAATTTGCACAAAGCGGCAATAACATTCGAAAAATATCTTGAAGATAATTATGGCGATATCATGATGAGAAAGATTAAATCTTTTGTTTATGAGAATCGGGCTAGTCTAGGTTTAGAAACTGATTACATTCCAGAACCATCTTATCACAAAGTAGAAGAATATGATATATTGGGTGTTACTTTTCAAAATAATCCAGAAGATGAGCAAAAAGAGAAGTTTTTGTTTAAAGTTACATGCAAAGTATATATCAATATAAAAGGAAGAACTCGCTATAGAGATTATGATGAGCAAAGTGTTTATTGTTGGTTATCCATCTCGTTTAGTGCATCTCTTAAAGAAAAACTTACAGGTGTTAAAATTACTGATGTTGATGAATACTCAAAGCAACGCTTCGATTCTGAAAATGCATTGACAAGGTATTTGGTACCATATATTTATTCTAAGGACCTAGATAAACATGCTGAAGATTTTTTAAAGAACTATTACCCTAAAGCACTAAAAGAGCCAATGAAACTTCCGGTTGAAGAAGTTGTAAAGAATATGGGCTTATCATTGTATTATGCACCTTTACCTGATGATATTTTTGGAAGGACATACTTTGCTGATGTAGAAGACGAAGTATACGATGAATATAATACATTAGTTAAGCAAGTCATTAAAAGCGGTACAATTCTAATAAATAGAGATGTTTCTTTTATGAGAAATGTAGGCTCTTTAAATAATACCATTATTCATGAATGTGTTCATTGGGAGAAACACTTTAAGTTTTTTCGATTACAACACATTTTGAATCCTGATTATGCTGCAGTTTCATGTACGGTACTAGATAAATATATTGAGAATAATTCACTCTCTAAAGAATTGGATTGGATGGAGTGGCAAGCAAATGCAATTGCTCCAAAAATCCTTATGCCAGCTGAACCTACAAAAGCTAAGTTCAAAAGTATAGTTGAAGAATTAAAAATCAATTTTCCAAATCTCTCAAAGCGTCAAATATTAGAAGAGGCAGTAGGGCATCTTGCAAACTTCTTTGGTGTATCAAATATTGCTGCTAAAATACGAGCTTTAGAACTAGGGTTTAAACAAGTGTATGGAACGTTTAATTATATTGATGATGAAAGATATCCACCTTTCTCTTATAAAGATAAAACGCTTAGAAATGGTCAAACATTTGTATTAGATTTTATTGGAGGTCTTGTCACCTGTCTTTCCAATCCAACGCTAATGGAGGCAGTCACTTCAGGAAAGATTGTATATGCTAGTGGATTCTTCTGTATAAATAACCCTGATTATGTTAAAGCAGGACCTGATGGTGTATTTAGATTAACTGATTATGCGTTAGGGCACGTAGATGAATGTTGCCTTATATTTAATACAGAGCAACGTATAAATAGAAGTTATGATGCAAGTTATTATAGTTTGTGCTTTTTGTGCAGAAATGCAAATTCATCAAGGTTTATTGAAACTATATGTAGCATGAATGAAGAACAAAATGAAGATGTTTTAAAAAATGCTGCAGCTATGGGAAGAATTGCAAAAATGTCAAAGGAATATGCAGAGATTGGTGCCAGCCTACCGTCATCATTTTCAGGAACGCTAGATGCACATATTAAGCGAAGAGGTTACACGAACGAACAAATGGAAGAAAGGACTCTAATCTCTGAAAGGACTATCAGAGAATATAGAAACAATATTGAAGTTAAGCCAACTTTACAAAGTGTTTTAGCACTATGTATAGGTTTGAATTTACAACCTCAATTTGCTTTTGATCTTTTGGATAAAGCGGGTCATAACATTAACTCCTTTGTTGGCATGAACTTTATATACTCCTATTTAATTTATAATCATCACATGGAAAACATATATTTATGGAATGAAAAATTAAGTAAGGGTAACATGGATCCGTTACCTAGCAAAAGGAAAAGTTAATAAAAAAGATTTATAAAACTGGAATTCCCACTTCCTGTTTTATAATATAATTATCTATATAAAAAAACTAATAGTAAGGGCTTTATATTCTATAGGCAACTATAAGAGTATAAAACCCTTATTTTTTTTGCTTTAACCCGCAAAATAATCATGAAAAACAGGAAGCCCCACTTCCTGTTTTTATATATTCTCTTAAGGTATACTTATATTGTATTTAAGATGAAATGACTTCTTCAATACAAAATTACCACTTTTCACCCTACTAGGCCAGTAGAGGTTCACGATGGGAAGTGATACACAATTTAATAAATGCACCCAGCAATCGTGAAAGCAGGCTGCGAAAATTGAAATGGAATCTATCCGTTTGTTTTTCAGCATGCTTCTTTACGATTGTTTTGTTATGCGTTGATAGATCTCCATTTCGGAAATGGAGAAAAAACATGACAACCAATGAAAATTTTATTGATTACGAAATTCCATCAGAGGATAGATCAAAGTATCTAGATATTGATGGCAAACGAATTTATGTGAATGAAGAAATCTATCGTGCTTACAAGCAACCTTTATGGGCTGAACACAAAAGACAAGAAAGGGAACTTAGATGTCAAGTTAGCAATGGTAAAGGTGGTTTGAAGCGTTGTACAGATGATTGTAGCATTTGTCCATTCCCCAAGAATGGCTCTGCATTATCTATTGACCGTCTTTATGAAGATTATGAATTTGAGATATCAGACAAAAATGAAGGGATTCTTGAAAGTATTGTTGAAGAAGAGTTTAATAGTAAGCTTTGGAAAGCAGTAGATAGTCTTGAAGAAATTGATCAGCAAATAGCAAGATTATTCAGTCAAGGTTTATCTGAACGTGCAATAAGCGAACAAGTAAATCTTTCTCAAAAAGCAGTTAACAAAAGAAAAGCCAGGATATTTACTAATCTGAAAGAAAAATTAAAAGATTTTAAATAAAAGGTACTCAAGCCAACAACTAATGTCCTTATACTCTTGAGAAGAAATAAAGACATTCTCAGAAGGAGGATTTAAATGGAAGAACCAGACAATGCATCAGTGATTACAGATAGTGAAATAATCGAAGCTTTAGTAGCGATAAGTATTGTCGCTAAAAGTCTCGCAAAAAAGGTAATGGTGCAATCAATCAAAAATGAAAAAGTTGGAGGTGAGAAAAATGAACAAAAAGGATGTAGCTGTCAAAATTCGAAACTATGCAAATGAGCTATTAACTATTGCAGATATGCTAGATGAGAAAGAAATTGTCGAAGTAGCTAAACCTATTACACTTGTAGAAGTAAGAAAGTTTCTAGCAGAATTATCTAGGGATGGTAAAACTAGCAATGTTAGAGATTTACTAAATAAACTTGGAGCAAGTAAACTATCAGAAATCAACCCTGAAAATTATGCTGCACTTCTTGATGATGCAAGGAAACTTAAAGATGGAAAATAAGAAGCATGCAATACTATCTGCTTCATCATCACATAGGTGGTTAAACTGTCCACCATCGGTAAGATTATCAGAAGGTCATCAAGAGACAGTAAGTGATTTTGCTCTTGAAGGAACGGATGCTCATACTCTTTGTGAGTACAAGCTAAGGAAAGCATTAGGCTTATTAGTTGGAGACCACCCTATGCCAAAGTTAGATTGGTATAGTGAAGAAATGGAAGATTGTGCAAATGGATATGTTGCTTTTGTTCTAGAGTTAATTGAAGAAGTAAAGAAGACTTGTGCTGACCCAATAATTCTAATAGAACAAAAATTAGACTATTCAAAATATGTTAAGGATGGATTTGGAACAGGTGACTGTGTAATTATTGAAGATGGAATGATTCACATTATTGACTATAAGCATGGACGAGGTGTACAAGTCGATGCAAATGACAATCCTCAAATGATGCTTTATGCTATTGGTGCTTTAGAGTTATTTGACCATCTATATGATGTTAGTGAAGTAAGCATGACAATCTATCAACCAAGAAGAGGAAATATTAGTACATTTAAAATGAAGACTGATGAGCTATATGCTTGGGTTAATACCGTTCTTGTTCCTGTGGCTAAGCTTGCGTATAAAGGTGAAGGGAAATACAAGGCTGGTGAATGGTGTCAATTTTGTAAAGCAAAGACAACTTGTAGAGAAAGGGCTAATGCAAATTTGAAACTTGCACAGAGTGAATTTGCACTTCCACCACTACTTGATGATGAGGAAATAGAAGAAGTACTTTTAAAAATTGATGGACTAGTTGCATGGGCAAACGATATTAAAGATTATGCTCTACAATCTGCAATTAGTGGTAAAAAATGGGCTGGTTTTAAACTAGTCGAGGGAAGATCAGTACGCAAGTATTCTGATGAAGCTATTGTAGCAACTACTGTAGAGAACGCAGGATATGATCCATATGAGAAGAAACTTGCAGGAATTACTGAAATGCAAAAACGTTTAGGTAAATCTAAGTTCAATGAATTACTAGGTAGTTATTTAGTTAAACCAGCAGGCAAACCAACTCTGGTGCCTGAGAGTGATAAAAGACCAGAGTTTAATCCGGCAAAAGCCGACTTTATGACAAAAGAAGGAGAATAATTATGTCAAATAAAGAAAAGAAATCAATTAAAGTTATTACGGGAAGAAATACTCGTTGGAGTTATGCAAATGTGTGGGATGCGAAATCTATCAATGGTGGAACACCTAAGTATTCAGTATCACTTATAATTCCTAAAAGTGATGTTGTGACTGTTCAAAAGATTAAAGATGCAATTGAAGCAGCCTATCATGAAGGTGAATCAAAACTTAAAGGTAATGGACTCAATATTCAAGTGGGTGGAGATGATTACTCAAACAAGTGGATAATTGTACGCTTACTAGCAAAAGCGAAAATGGGAAAATATGATATGTTGTTCCAAGATAACCGTGATAGCCAACCTTTAATAACTGGTGATGAAATCATTGAATTGTTTAATAATATGGTAGATATTGCAAATAAAGCTCGAAAAAATGAGTATAAAGAATTAACTGAGACTTATGGTGACATTGATGTAATAGATGCTCTAAATGATTTTGTGAAAAATCATACAAGTGAAATAAGAAGTATCGAAGAAATAGGGATGGAAGACTGGTTACTACTATTTTTGCTATTTTTAATTGAACAGGGTGATATAATAGACCAATATGAGATAATTAAACAAGGGTTTGAAAGAATGGTTTTTGATGCAATTTACTGTGAAGGGAACATACAAAAATTACATTCAAAAATGAATGAGTTATCAAAAATATACTTTAGCAAATTTGATAATATATTTACACTCAATTATGATCATACAATTGAAAAATTAACAAATCGCACTGTTTTTCATTTGCATGGGGAATTTAAAACAAAATATCATTCTGAAGATAATAAAAATGCACTTGGGTATTTAAGAATACAAAAGGGACAGAATACATGGTTTCCACCACAGTTAAAACATTGTAATTGCTCTGCAATACTTGATTTTAGCGGTAATCGCAAATATAATTATGCAATAGACATGACACAAAAATTTTTGAGGTTCGAAAAGTTTAAAGAAATGGTCAAAAATAAAGAAATTGAACTAAAAAATATCATTGAGAAATTGCCTCATGAGAAACATGAACTTGTTAATATAGGTGTTGAGAAGAATCTTTATCTTGGTCATGACTATAATTTTCAAGAATTTGAAAAAATGACTGGGACGTTATTAATAATAGGATTAGCACCTCATAATGACGGTCACATTTTTTCTTGTATTAATAAAAGCAATATTAATAGAGTGATTTTCTATCACTATTTTGGTACTAAAAGTGATGACGAAATTGAAATAGAAAAAAAATGTCTCTACCTATAACTAAGCCTTATGTAATTGAGAATGTTAAAAAAGTTTGGGAAGAAATAAATTTGTTTAGACCTAACAAACGTAAAAATAAATTGTCAAAACCGCAGTTTGACACAATTAACTCACTTTGTCTTCAAAAAATTAATACAATGACTGATCTATTATGGGAGATTAATTCTATACCAACAATTACAAGAAGAATAATTTTTGAAATGATGAATTTTAAATTATCAAAAAGCAAATATCATGTTGCTCATAAAGACAAAAAAGATCTTCATCAATGTTTTATCGATATAGGAAAAACACTTGAAGTTGCTGCTATAAGCTGTCAATCACTTTATTATATATATATTGATGGTTATTATTGAGAAACAAAATCATAGATAGAAAGAATAAATTAAGAACGCACAAAAAATAATGTTATTATCGTAAACTATATTATTTACTGTAATTTTAAAACATTGTGTACGCAAGCCATTTTAGGTGTACGCATTTTAACCCTAACAAAACCTGCTGTACGCATATATTTCTTTATATATCTAGGTGTACGCATTGTATTAAAATTGGTGTGCACTTTCAAATTGAAAATAAAGTCCAATATTAAATTGGACTTTTTATATATATTTATTTTATATAGCATAATTGAAATTTGAATGATAAAGTGATATTATAACTTATCAATAAATTTAGAATATTTTGAGATGTTAAGGTGAATATAAGAAAAGTGTTGTATAATAACTATCAGAAAAGATTTTGAAGTTTTTTAAAAAAAGAAAATATTTAATGGGGGTTTATAAAATGAACACAAAAAAAATGACAGGCGATGTTATTGAAGAAACCGATAAGATAATTAAGAAATTTGGAACAAGAATGGCTGGGACTAAAGCATCACTTGATACAGCTGATTATTTGTATGAAGATGCTAAAGGATATAGTGATAGTACTCATATAGATGATTTTTATATTCATAAAGGAGCTTTTCTTGGCTGGATTAATATTTTAGTATTGGGTTATATTGCTGGGTTTATTTTCTTTATTTTTAAGTTGGAAATAGTAACAATATGTATAGCAGTAGTTAGTATGATTATTTTATATCTACAGTTTATTAGGTATTTGCCTATTATTGATTTTTTGTTTCCAAGGAAAAAAGCAAGAAATGTTTATGGGGTAATTGAGCCGAAAGGTGAAGTTAAAAGGCAAATTATTATTAGTGGACATCATGATAGTGCACCAGTGTTTAACTTTTTAGTTTATCAACCTAAGCTTTATAATTTAAGAGTAACTGGATCAATTGTTTTTGTTATTTTAGGCTTAGTATTATCAATTGTAAACTTGTTTATAAATAATGATATTTTATATTATGCTTCAATTGGAGTTATTGGTTTAGGAGTTTTACTAGTATCGCAGATGTGGTTTTTTAGAGGTAGAAAAGCGACTCCTGGTGCAGGAGATAACTTAGCTTCAACTCAAACTGCTTTTCAAATGGGTAAATATTATTATAGTTTAAAAGGAACAGATAAAGAATTAAAACATACAAGAATTATTTTTGCTTCATTTGATGCGGAAGAAGAAGGATTAAGAGGAGCAAGAGCTTTTGTAAAGAAGAATAAAGATAAACTATTAGACGTTAAGACTTATGTTTTAAATATTGAATGTTTGTATGATGAAAATGCACTATTTTTCTTAACAAGTGATATTAATGATAGTGTTAAGTTAAGTGATGATTTAGCATCTAAATTAGTTGATATTGCAACTGAGAATAATGTTAAGACACATAAACAACCAATAGCTGTTTTAACTGGTGGAACTGATGCTGGTGAGTTTGGAAAAATTGGAATTGAAGCAACAACTATTATGGGTATGCCTTGGAGCAATGATAATCGAAGTATGGCATATCATACACCTAATGATACAATAGATAAAGTATCAAAAAAAGCAGTTGAATATACTATTAATATCTTTAATAATTTTATTATTTCCAAAGATCAAGAATAGTCATAAATAAACACCTATAAAATATAGGTGTTTTTGTTTCGCTTTTCATTTAAACGAAGTGAAAACAATTCACATTAAAGCAAAAATATATGTGAAAAAAGTTCACATTATGATTGACTTATATGTGAAAGATGATATAATGTAATTGAGGTGATACAAATGAAATTAAAAAAATTAAGACAAGAAAAGGGCCTTACTCAAGAACAAGTTGCACAGTTACTAGGGGTAACGCGTAGAACATATTTAAAGTATGAAAATGATCAATCAAGCTTATCCGAAATAAAATATAAGTTTATTTATCAAACATTAGAGCAGTATGGTGTGATAGATGAAGAACGCGGGATACTAACCATTGAACAAATAAAAAATGCTTGTTTTGAAATTTTTAAAGATTATGATGTTGAATACTGTTATTTATTTGGTTCATATGCTAAAGGCAACGCTAATCCTAAAAGTGATATAGATTTATTGATTTCTGTAAATGCTAGTGGATTACAGTTTTTTGAGATTGTAGAAAGATTGCGCGAAAAACTAAAAAAGAAAATAGATTTATTAGATGCTAAGGAATTAGAAAAAAATATACTATTAGTAGAGGAAATATTGAAAGATGGAGTAAAGATTTATGGATAATAAAAAAGACAATAGATACTATCTAGAAAAAATTCTTACAGATCTTAAATTTATTATTGACCATACTAAAGATAAAACACTAGAAGAAATAGCTTCAAATGAGATTTTAATCGATTCAATTATGTTTCGTATAATTCAAGTAGCAGAAAGCAATAATTATTTAACAGATGACTTTAAAGGACAACATAAAGAAGTTCCATGGGTGGCAATAAGAGGTATGAGAAATAAAATTGTTCATGATTATAGCATTATTAATATGGCAATTGTGTATGATACAGTCAAAAATGGTATACCAGAAATGTATGCTATTTTAAGTAAGATTTAATTTGAGGGAAAATTATGAATGCGAACTTTGGATTAGTTTCATATAAATTTATAAATAATGATATTGAATTTAATATTAATCAAATTCAAAAAGCAATTAAAAAAGTTAGTGGTGTAGATATGATATGTTTTGGTGAAGCATTCCTGCAAGGTTTTGATGCTTTTAATTGGGAATATAGTCATGATAAAGATATTGCTATTACACAAGACTCTAAAACTATGAAAAGATTAGAAGAGATATCATTTAATAATAAAGTAGATTTAGGCATAGGTTATTTAGAAAAAGATGAAGATAAACTTTATTGTTCATATGTAATTATTATTGATGGTAAGTTAAAATATAATTATCGTAGAATATCAAAAGGCTGGAAAGATTTTAGAAAAACAGATTCTCATTACCAAGAAGGAAATGAAACATTAAAATTCAATTATAAAGGATTAGAAATAGTTGTAGCTTTATGCGGAGATTTATGGGATTATCCTGAAAAGTTTAAAGCTAAGGATTTACTAATTTGGCCAATCTATGCAAACTTTACTTTGAAGCAGTGGAAAGAATATGAAATAGAATATGCTAAGCAAGCATTTAAAGTAGCAAGTAAAACTTTAATGATTAATTCATTAAGTTGTAAGCCAAAATCTTATGGTGCTTCATTTTATTTTGAAAAAGAGGAAGTAGTTAAAAAATTAGAATATGACCAAGAAGGAATATTAGTTATAAATATTTAAATAGAAAGGAGAAAATATGAGTAAAATTAAGAAAGTTAAAATTTTATCAAGTCACGAATTAGAACTATTAGAAGATTGTTCTAAAGGTGATGTAATTGATTTAAAAAATTTAGACCAAATTCAATTAGATTTGGAAATTATTGAAAAGGAAATTAAAGAGGGGAAAGATGCTGTTTACCAAGGTTTACTAAAAAAAGAGAAAGAGCGTCTTGAAACTGAATTAACATTAAAGTTAGAATCTGTTCATAGCGAGAAGTTAAACAAAAAAGAACAAGAATTAATTAAACAAGAAGCAGAATTTAGTGCGTATAAAAAACAAGTAGCAAGTGAAAAAGAAAATGAGTTACTTAAGATTAAGCAAGCATTAATGGCTGAGTTTAATGAAAAATTGAACGAAAAAGAAAAAGAATTAACTAAAGAAAAGACAGACTTTGCAAATTATAAAACTCAAGTTGAAGAAAAACATGCACTAGCATTACAAGTAAAAGAGTTAGAACTAAATGAACAAATTATCCAAAAACAAATTGAAATTGATAATTTAAAAAGAGAACAATCTTTAGCGAGTGTAAAAGTGATTGGCGAGAATTTAGAAAAATGGTGTGCTGAAGAATATCAAAAATATGCTATCCAAGGTTTTCAAAATTGCACTTGGGAAAAAGATAATGATGTAATTAAATGGGCTGGTGAGGTATCAGGCACTAAAGCAGACTTCATTTTCAAAGTATTCAATAACGAGAAAAAAGAAAAGTTAATGACAACAGTAGTTATGGATATGAAAAGTGAAGCTTTAGTAAGTAAAACTAAAAACAAAAACTCAGATCACTATAAAAAGCTTGATTTAGATCGCCAAAAGAAAAAAGGTGATTATGCATTACTTGTAAGTGAATTAGAGTTAAGTTCAGATAATGATTCACCAATTAAAAAAGTTCAAGAATATGACAATATGTACGTAGTTAGACCACAATATATGATGTTATTCTTAAGTATCATTACAACAATTTCTGAAAAAAATAAAGAACTATATGAAGAAATTGCTGCATTAAAACTAAAAGGAGAAGATACTACTAAAATATTTGAAGCTTTTGATTCTTTTAAAAATGAAACATTAAAAATAGCAATTGATATTTTAGACAAACATCTTAGTGATATTGAAACAAAGACAAGAACTATTCAAAAGAGTACAGAGTCAATATTAAAGAGTACAGAAACAATAACAAAAATTATTAAAGATAATATTATTTATAGATTAGAAAACTTTAATATTCAAAATATTTTGAAATAAATTACATATAAAGTGCATAAACTGGTTAGTTACATAAAGTAATTAACCGGTTTTAATTTTACTATTGACATCAATAAATACATATGATATCATATGTATAGAAGAGGTGAGTTATGAAATTTAACCAAGCAAAATATATTGCAAAATTCAATAAAAATAATTACAAGATGTATCAGTTTAGAGTTAAAAAAACGGAAACGACAATAATTAATTATTTAGATAATGTTGAGAATAGAAATAAGTATATTATGGAATTAATAGATAGTGATGTTAATAGAAGTGTTTATACTATTAAGGAAATCAAAAATATAATTAAACCAATCCTAAATAAACATGGTATTACAGACATCAATCTTTTTGGTTCGTATGCAAGAGGAGATGCAAGACCTGATAGCGATATTGATATTTATTGCGATAAAGGAAATATAAGAACATTGATAGATCAAGTGGTTTTAGAAGAGGAATTGGAAAATGCTTTGAATAAAAAAATTGACTTAGTATTTAATACTGCAAGAATGAATCAATCGTTTAGGGATAATATTATGGAGGATATGATTAAATTATGGTAGAAGAAAAAAACATAACAAAAATATCTTTGATTATGGAAAAATGCAATAGAATTTTATCAAAGACAGCTAATGTAACAAAAGAAGAATTTGCCAATAATGATGATCTTATAGAAATTGTTTGTTTCAATATTTTCCTTATTGGAGAAAATGTTAAACAATTATCAAAAGCATTTACTAAGAATCATAATGAAATTCCTTGGGCAGAAATTGCAAAAATGCGAGATAAAATTGGGCATCATTATCTAACAATAGATATCGATATTGTTTGGAATACTATTAATGAAAGTATTCCAAAATTGAATGAATATTGCCATAAAATATATAGTAAATAAAATTATTACGAAAATTAAAACTTCTTTATTAATGTAATAGAATAAAGAAGTTTTTTTGTATTTGCAGTTATTTGAATAGAAAAAGGGCATAGATTATGATATAATAAATATATGTATTGTTAAGAGGAAAAGGTGATTATATGTTGAGATTAGAGAACATTACAAAAGATTATAAAGTTAGTTGGGGAAAAGTCCATGCTTTAAGAGGCGTTAATTTATCTTTTAGAAAAGCTGAATTTGTTTCTATTTTAGGCCCTTCAGGGTGTGGAAAGACTACTTTATTAAATATAATTGGAGGGTTAGATCATTATACCAGTGGTAACTTGTATATTGATGGTATACCAACAGATAAATTTACCGATCGTGATTTTGATACTTATCGTAATCATAGGATTGGCTTTGTTTTCCAAAGCTATAATTTAATTCCTCATCAAACTGTTTTAGAAAATGTTGAATTATCGCTTAATATTGCAGGTATAGATAAGGAAACAAGAAAGAAAAGAGCAATTGAAGTTTTAGATAAAGTTGGTCTACAAGGAGAATACAATAAAAGACCTAATCAATTATCAGGAGGCCAGCAACAAAGAGTATCAATCGCAAGAGCTTTAATTAATAATCCTGAGATTTTGCTAGCAGATGAACCTACAGGTGCATTAGATACAGAAACATCTAAACAGATTATGGAATTAATGAAAGAAATTTCTAAAGAGAGATTAGTAATTATGGTTACTCATAATTCTAAAATTGCTTACGAATACTCTACAAGAATAATCAAATTAGAAGATGGATTAGTAATTAGCGATAGTAATCCATACGAACCAGCAGAGTTAATAATTCAAGAGAAGTTTAAATATGATAAAAAATCAAAGTTATCAATTTGGTCAGCGGTTAAATTATCTTCAAGAAATTTAATTTCAAAATTAAGAAGAACAGTTTTAGTATGTATTGCAGGATCAATTGGGATTATTGGAATTGCATCGGTATTGTCTTTATCACAAGGTGTAACTAATTATGTTGATGATATGCAAAATGATATGCTTACTGGTAATCCAATTACAATTGATGAAACGGGAATAAATATAGCATCTTTCATGGAGACGATGTCTATGAGAGAAAAACAAGATGCTTTGCAATATGCTTATAAAGATGGTCATATAAATATTTTTGCTTTATTAGAAAATTTAGTTAAAAGACAAGAGCAATTAACTTCTTTTGGAATAAAAAATGAAATTGATGAAGTTTACCAAACTTTTATCAAAGAGATGCCAGAAGATAAATACGGTGCTTACGTTTTTGATTATAATTATAATGTAAACAATAATATTTATACTGTAAATCCTTTTACAGGCCATGAAGGAGAAACGATTTCTATTGGGGCAATCACACACATTTATTCAAGAATGTTAAGTAAAAATGTTGGGAATTATTCCAATGTTATTACAGGACTTGCGAGAATTTTTAATCCTTTACCAAATAATAAAGATTATATCTTAGACCAGTCTGTTGTTGTTGCTAGTAAAGGTGATTTAGTTTATCCAGAAAATATTAACCAAGTTATGTTAGTATTAAATGATGATCAAGCATCAACTGATGTCCTTTTAGCCCAACTAGGTTATTATACTCAAGATGAGTTTTTAAATGTTATGTATAAAACATTAAGAGATGACAAGTATGATTCAAGCTTAGATATAACTCATTTTTCTTATGAAGAAATTATGGCAAAGAAGTTTATTTATTTTCCTAATGATACAGTTTATACAGAAAACACTAATGAATATACAAAGAATGCTCGACCATTTACTTATAGTCCAAGCATTGGTGAATGGGATAATGGTTTAGAATTAGAGCTTGTTTCGATAATAGCACCAAAGCCAGGTGAAAAGTTTGCATCTTTAGATCCGGGGATTTATTATACAACTGATTTTAATCAAAAGTTTTTAAATGATAACATTGATTCTAAGGTAGTTAACCACCTGCTTGACAAAGAGCAAGAAGAATATGTAAGTACTTTAATGGTAGATGCTAATACTGGTATTAGTATGCCAGTAGGTATTACTTATAAATATACTTATATTTTTGAAACAGATGAAAATGGAGATCCTAAGGAATATACAGAAGATTGTTTTGTCGGGACAATACCACCTTATGCATCATTTTTATCTGCAATTCCTGGATTAAGTTCGAGTGATGCGTACTCTCTATCTTTAAGAGATATAGGCGGCAATAATATGCCAAAGCAAATTAAAATTTATTCAACAGATTTTGATCAAAAAGATTTAACACTAGCATATTTAGATTTATGGAGTTCAGATAATAGATTAGATATAGGTGGAGTTAGTTATAAGGCAAAAGACCGAAATAAGATTATTTATACTGATAATTTATCAGTTATTATTAAAATGATTCAAGATATGATTGAAGTAATTACAATTGCTTTAATTGTCTTTACGGCTTTATCATTAGTGGTATCATCAGTTATGATTGCGATTATAACTTATGTATCAGTAATTGAAAGAGAAAAAGAAATTGGCGTTATTAGAGCATTAGGTGGTAGAAAGAGGGATGTATCTAATTTATTTAATGTAGAGACATTTATAATTGGTTTAATCTCCGGTATTTTTGGTATTGTGATTACTTATTTAATAACAGTTATCGTCAATGTTTCTTTAAGGGATTTAATAGAAGCAGATCACATAGCTGTATTAACTTTAAAGACTATTGGTAGTACGATTGCTTTAAGTATTATACTTACATTAATTTCTGGTTCAATTCCTGCTCGTATGGCAGCTAAGAAAGATCCAGCCGAAGCATTAAGAACAGAATAAAATAAAAGGAGGAAGCAATGAAAATAATAGTTAATTTTTGTGTTAAAGAACAAGTTTATACAAATATTATTTTGTTTTTGAAAGAAAATATAAAATCTCTTTTAGTATATAATTATCAAGATATTGTTAAGCAAAAAGAAGATTTCTTTAATAAACTATTAGAAGCAAAAGAGATTGTTTTTATTGTTTCTGATAAAGATAATAGGTTGTGTCTTAATTATCAAGAATTTTGTAAGCAAAGGGAGAGCTTTTATGATCAAAGTTCTAGTTTAAAGTATTCAAGGATAAATGAGAAAATTATTGTTTTGACGGAAAATAGTAGTGAAGAACTAAAGACTTATTATGGTAGGCAAGCTCAAATCCAAAATATTGATATTTTAGTTGTTAGTATTAAAAATATTGATAGCGATTTAAAACATGAGAAAAATTTAATTTTAAATTTTGTTTTAGAAGAATATTTAGAAGAAGAATCGGCGATGGCAATTGTAATTTATGAAAATATGATTTTAGCTACTAAAGAGTTAATCTATGGTAATGAGTATTTATCGTTACCTAAGGGGCACATTGAACAAGGTGAAACAAAAATAGAAACAGCTATTAGAGAATGCTTTGAGGAGACTAATATTAAAGTAGAAAAGGAAGATTTGGTAAAGGAACTTGAACCTTTTGAAATTAGATTTATTAATCATTATAATAAATTTGTAAAGAAAAAGATTTACCCTTTCTGTTTTAGAATAAAAGATTCTGGTCTTCCTCAAGCAAAAGAAAAATGGATAGTAGCAGTTGAATATATGGATATTAATGAATTTCTAAAAAGAGCATCTTATGATAATATCAAAGAGATGGTTTTAGAAGCATATGAACTAGTAAGAGAAATTTAAGGAGGCACAAATGAAAAATTCTTTCAGGTTTTAGGAAACATTTTATGGTTTATTATCGGTGGATTATGGTTTGGAATAAGCTATTTTCTAATGGGTGTAATCTTTTGTATTACAATTATTGGTATTCCAGTGGGATTAACTTTATTTAAAATTGCCAAGTTTATGATTTGGCCATTTGGAAAAGATGTAAAAGTTGACTTTAAGAAACATCCAGTTGGCAATGTTATTTGGGCAATTATTTTTGGTTGGGAGATGTGTGCTAGTTATGCAGTTGCAGGAGTAGTGCTTTGTATTACAATTATTGGTATTCCTTTAGGGATTAAAATGTTTCAACTAATTCCATTAGCATTCTTTCCATTTGGAGCTGAAGTAGTAAAAGCTAAGGATTAATAGGTTTGAATTTAGTTGTTTTATAAGCCGGAAAATGGTATAATAATAAATAGATAAAAGAGGTGAAAATATGACTTATAAAGAAAAATCAAAACATTTTATTGAAAATGAAAAACAGTTTCAGTTGGGGATGATTCCAACTGAGCAATCAAATCCTGTTACTAAAAACTTAAGTGCTGACATTATGAAAGATACTAAATTAGGAGTTAAAACAATTTTAGCTGCTGATTTAAAGATTCCTGAAGTTGTAGCAAAAGCTATGAAAACTAAAGAATATAAGAAGTTAGTAAAAGATTTAGTAAGAGTTATGGAAGAAGGTAAAAAATTTGTTTTATCTTCAGTTGGGGCTAGTGGAAGAATGGCTGAAACACTAGGATATATGTGGAGAAAGTTTTGGAGTGATTTTGGAAAAACATTACCTAAACATCATGACCTAGCAAATAGATTAATTAAATCTGGAATGGACTTTATGACTGGTGGTGACCGTGCATTAGTCCAATCAGTAGAAAATTATGAAGATTATATTAGCTTTGGTAGAAGACAAACAGTTGAAGCTAATTTAGAAAAAGGTGATATTTTATTGGTCTTAGCTGAGTGTAGTTTATCATCAAGTACTGTAGGTTCTGCATTACAAGGTGATGATATGGGCATTAGTACTTACTATTTCTTCACTAATCCAAAAGATATTCTTACAGGACACCTAGAAAGAGCAAGGTTAGTATTTGCCCGTAAAAAAATCAATTTTATTGATTTATATGTAGGTAATATGGCTGTTGCTGGTTCTACAAGAATGCAATCTGCATCTGTTCAATTACTTGCGGTAGGAGCGGCATTAGAACTTGCAATTGATGAATTCTTAAATGATAAGCTTACAGATGATGAATTTGCAGCATTAGGCGTTGAAAGACTGAAAAAAGCGCAATATCCAAAGGCATATGCGAAAGTATTACAAAATTTAAACAAAGATAAAGCTGTAGCTGGTTTAGCCGAAATGATTGATTATGAGACAAGAATTTATGAAGCTAAAGGTTTAGTAACATACACTACTCATGAATATCTAGTAGATATTATGACTGATACTACTGAACGTCAACCAACATTTACATTACCACCATTTAAGAAATTTAAAGATAAAACAGATAGATTAAGTTGGGCATATATTAAAGATCCGCTTTATAATTCTACTGTAGCATGGCAACATGTATTTAGAAGACCAATTAAAGGTTTAGATTGGACTAAAGAAGATTATATTGAAATGAAAGCAGCACAAGATATTATCAATAATCCTTCTTTAGTAGGTTCTGAACAAGTTTTAGAATACAATATTGGTAAGGAAGATGATCCATCAAGATATTCTCGTAAAACTTCATCATTACTTTTAGTTGATATTAATGGTGCTAGTGGTAATAATCCAAAAGTATTAGAATACTTTAATAAAGAAAAAGGTAAGTATTCTGAATCTAAAGTATTAAGGATGGGTATGATTCCTAAAGGTAAGTTAGCGAAAGATGAAATCAAAGTTCCAGTTAAACTTCCTCATACTTATTTAGATTTATTAAGTCATATGATGGTTAAAGTCGGATTCAATTTAATTAGTACTGGTACAATGGCGAAAATGGGTCGTGTTTGGGGTAACTGGATGATTCAAGTTTTCCCAACAAACAAAAAATTAATCGATAGATCTACAAGAATTATCGCTAACTTAGCTGATATTCCGTATAAACAAGCTAATGAAGAATTTTTCTATACTGTAGAAAACAGACCTAAAGGTGAAGAATATAAGGAAAGCTATGTTGTGGAGACATTAAGAAGATTAGGATTTGATCCATATAAACAAAGATAAGCACGAAAGTGCTTATTTTTTTTGTTTGGCAGAAACTTAAAGATATGATATAATATAAAAGAGGTATGTTTATGAGAAAAATAAGCTTAATCTTTTTGCTTTTATTTATTTCTATATTTTTTCTTTCTGCTTGCGCATGTTCTAAAGGACTGAAAATTAATGTTTTAGATGAAGAAGTAACAATAGGTCTTGGAGAAGAAAAAACTTTAAATATTGAAGTTAATAAAGAAATAATGTTAAATTATGAATCTACTGATTTAGAAGTGGTAAGTGTAGATAAAGGTGTTATTACTGGTATAGGAATCGGTAGTGCTAAAATTATTGTAACTTATGAAGAGTTTAAAAAAGAAATTGATGTTACAGTTATTGAAAGATATTACACTGTTACTTTTATTCCTGACGAAGAAAACTTACATTTAATTACCAGAGTACAAGTTAAAAAAGGTGATTTAGTAAGAGCATTTGTACCTAAAAAGGAAGGCAAAGCATTTTTTGCTTGGTATTTAGATGACAAAGTTTTTAAATTTACAACTCCAATTACTTGTGATATTACTTTAGTTGCAAGATGGGAAAATGAAAAAAAGAAAATAACTTTTAATTCAAACCCTCCGCTTGATCCTGTGTTTATTACAGAAGGTGAAACATATATGCCACCTGCTATTGAAAGAGAGTTTTACATCTTTAAATATTGGGCTTATTTTGAAAATTACAATGTGATTCCATTCAATGATCCAATAATTATTACTAAAGATTTAGAGTTATTTCCAGTTTGGATTGAAAACTTTTATAAAATTACTTTTGATACTAAAGGTGGAGATATGCTTGAAGATGTAAAGATTGACAAAGATGGAGTTTTAGAATATCAAGTTTCTGAAGTTGCTTCTAAAGATGGATATGTATTCCAATATTGGGGTTATTATGAAGGAGAAGAGTTAATTAAGGTCTATTTGGATCAAATTATAACTATCAATAAAGATATCAAGCTAATAGCTTTTTATGAGTAAAAAGGAGGTAATATGAAGGTATTTAAAAAATTATTTGTTATTATTTCTGTTTTTATTATTGGGTTATTTTTAACTGGTTGTAAAGATGATCCTATTATTACAATAAAACAAACTGAAGTGAGTTTGGAAGTTGGAGAAACCCTAACAATTGATTATACTGTTGAGCCAGTAGACACAATTATTAAATGGGATATGGATGATCAAACAATATTAAATATTTCTGAAGGTAAGGTTACGGCTTTAAAAGAAGGAAAAACTTCTATTTATGCTGTTATAGGTAAAAATAAATATGAAATTAAAGTTACCGTTTTACCAAAAGCAGAAACAGTTACTGTTACATTTGATTCTGACAATGTAGCTGAAATTGAACCGGTTGTAGTTAAAAAAGGTGAGAAGGTTAGTTTGCCTAATGCCAATTTAGTAAAATCCGGATCAGTGTTCTTAGGTTGGTATTTAGGTGAGCAAAAATTTGATTTTAATACTGCTATTACTGAAGATATTACTTTAGTTGCTAAGTGGGAAAAAGTTCAATTGCAATTTACTGTTACGTTTGATTCTAAAGGAGGTTCTAATGTTGCTTCAGTTACTTTAGAAAAAGGTGCTAAAGTTACTAAACCGCAAGATCCTACTAAAGATGGATATGAATTCTTAGGTTGGTATTTAGATGAGCAAGAATATGATTTTACTTTAGAAGTTACTAAAGACTTTACTTTAGTTGCTATGTGGGAAGAAGATAATAAAGCTTTAGTTCAGTTTGAAACATTTGGCGGTACAGAAATACCAAGTCAGATTATACTTAAGGGAAGTAGAGTTTTAAAACCTCTAACATATCCAGAAAAGCAAGGTTATGCTTTTTTAGAATGGTATAGTGATAGTGATTTTAGCACTATAGCTGATTTTACTTTACCGATTAATGTTGATACTGTTTTTTATGCTAAGTATAGACCTTTACCTAATACTCCTTATAAAGTGGAACATTGGATTTTAGTTGATGGTGAATATGTCTTAGATGATACTGACGAAAAAACCGGAACAACAGATGCTTATGTCCAATATTATGAAAATGAATATGCGGATTATGCTTTGAAAAATCAAGATATGCAAAAGATTAAGGGTGATGGAACAACTGTTGTTGTTTTATACTATGATCCAATCGTACCATATGATTATAAATTAGTATATAATGGTGGAAATAATGTTTATCAAACAAGAGAAAGAATGATTAATGATTTTCTAGTTGATTTTAATGATTTTCTATTGACTAAAGGAATTGGACCAGTTACTTTAGAAACTATTGATAGTTGGGGCAATTATGATAATTTGCATATGCATGAATTTATGTATAGTCAATATCGTGAAAAATGGTTATGGCTTGCTGACTATTTAGGACAGGTAGGATCAGGAGCTAATGCTGGTCCTTGCCGTTTGTTATTAAAATATGAAACATTGGCAGAATTTAATTCTAAAGCCAATCCACAAGTTGATAAATATGCTATTGATTATGAGTTTAGAGCTTTTGTAATGGGAAAACAATTTATTAAAAATCCATATTATTTAACTTCGAATTACGCAATTGCTAGCCTAGCTTATGGTTATGGAGAAGCTATTGCTAAGTATCGTATGACATCAGAGTTTACGAATGTAACTCAAAGATCTCGCCTATCATCGTTTATTTATCGTGAAGGATGTTCGTTTGCTGGATGGTATGATAATCCAGATTTTGAAGGTGAACATCTTCATACAATAACAAAAGGTGGAATATATTATGCTAAATGGAATATTAGCAATCCTGTTTACAAGATAGTAGCCTACGATCCGATTGAGCAATTAGATAAAGGCGGGTCATATTATTTAGCATGGACTATTTATCCTGATGATGCAATTTTTAGAGACGTTATATTAACTTCTTCAAATCCAGAGGTTGCTAGAATTACCAACAACCATTCAGTTAGAGCTGAAAATTATGGATCGGCTGTGATTAGATTTACATATAAATATAATCCAAAAGTTTATACAGAGTTTGAAGTAACTGTACCAGTGGAAGATGGGATGGTTGTAGAGTTAAGTGAAGATTATAATGGAACATTGAAAGTTGGTGAAAGTTTCACGATTACTCCTTCGGTATATGGAGATTTAACTCCAACTGGTACTAGTTATATAATTAGTGACAATAATATTGTTGATATAAATAAAGGTGTAGTTACTGCTTTAGCGTTAGGAGATGTTAATATTACAGTTAAAAATCAAGAACATGAGTTCACGATAGCTCTTTCTGTAATTGAGGAGTTATCGGATACAGAAATTTTAGATAAAGCTTTACAAACATTAATTAATACCCATCAGCCGATAGTGCGAGGACTTAATATCGTTCATTATTATGAACCTAATTCAGGAAGAACTTTATATTATTCAATGCATGAAAATGTCAATCGTTACTTGTTTGATGATTTAGTAATTAATAATGCCTATTTATTAGATACTGCCACATATACAACACATGGTGGACCGATGAGTAGTGTAGAGTTTGTTGTTGTTCATGATACTGCTAATCCAGATGCTGGTGCTTCAAAGCATGGCAATTATTTCAAGAATTCTGATACTGTATCTATACATTATATTGTTGGTGATAATATGATTTTTTCATCACTTCCAGAAGGTTATATTGGTTTTCATGGTGGAGGTTATGAGAATGTAACTCCAGAAACAGAATTTGCTTGGCTGGATACAGGAATTACTGCTAATAGTAATGAGCCAATAATTGATATTAATAGTGCTGGATATTTTACTATTAATGGAGAAGATACTCAAATTGCTGCTCCAAGGGGGCATAATAATGAAATCTTAGATAATTCTTACTTTACTGATTTAGGACCTGCTTGGGAGATATTTGATGGTAAGTATTATTTGGGTAAAACACATTTTAATACTACCCAAACTTCTCGTGGAGTTATTGCAAATTATGGTGGGTCTGGTAATGGTATCGGAATTGAAATGTGTGTCAATCATGGTAGCGGTAGTTGGATGACAGATACATGGCATAGAAATGCTAAGCTAGTAGCTGATATTTTAGTAAGACATGATTTAGGTTTAAATAGAGTAAAGATGCATAACACTTTTGATGGTAAGAATTGTCCATGCTCTTTAAGAAAAACTAATTATTGGGCTGAGTTTATGGAAATGGTAGAAGTCGAATATCTTTTTGCAACTGAATTTAAGGATGTAAAGGTATCAATGGTATCCCATACACCTGAGGTTTTAGATAATAAGGGTTTAATCTCAAAATGGCCTAAAACTATTACTGCTGTAAGTTATACAATAACGGTGGAATTAAATGGAGTTAGTAAGTCAATTACATTATCTTCAATTGTTCCACCTAGAACTTCATGGGTTCAACTTCAAGGCTATTATGAATGAAAATAAAGACTGTTGCTTAAACAACAGTCTTTTTGTTTAGAAATTTTCATTAGTGATAATCTTGAAAAAAAGACTTTAAAAAGGTATAATATAAATGTATAAAAGGTTTCCAATAGAAAGGAGGAAATTATGAAATTAATTCAAAAAGTCTTTGCCCTAATTATTGTTTTAGTATTAGGACTAGTTGCAACTGGGTGTAAAGACGATCCTGTTATTACTATTAACAAAAAACTTGTAGTTTTAGAAGTAGGAGAATCGGAAACACTTATTGCCAGTGCTAAACCTGAAACTAAATTAATTTGGGAATCAGAAAATCCTGGAATTGCAAGTGTTGATGCTAGTGGTAAAATTACTGGAGTTGCAGTAGGAAAGACTAATGTTTATGTGAATGCTGGTAAGGTAAAAGAAAAGATTAGTGTTACTGTTAACCCTAAAATTGAAAATGTTACTGTTACATTTGATTCTAAAGGAGGTTCTAATGTTGCTTCAGTTACTTTAGAAAAAGGTGCTAAAGTTACTAAACCGCAAGATCCTACTAAAGATGGATATGAATTCTTAGGTTGGTATTTAGTTGGAGCATTATATGATTTTGATTTACCAGTTAATGCCAATATGACTTTAGAAGCTAAGTGGGAAGAAATTCAACAAGGCCATAAAGTTACATTTGATACTAAAGGTGGATCTAGTGTTGCTCCTGTATATGTAGCTGATGGAGAACTTCTTACAAAACCTGAAGATCCAGAAAAAGAAGGTTATGACTTCTTAGGTTGGTATTTAGGAGATGTTGAATATGATTTTGATCTAGCGGTTACTGGTCCTATGACTTTAGCTGCAAAATGGAAAGACAATACTAAAGCATTAGTTACTTTTGAAACATTTGGAGGAACTCAAGTTCAAAGTCAAACTATTAATAAAGGAGCTAAAGCATTTAGGCCTTTAGTATATCCGGAAAAAGAAGGCTATACTTTTGTAGATTGGTATAGCGATGAAGCATTAGAAGTTGTAGCTGATTTTAATTTACCAATTAATGAAGATACAACATTTTATGCAAAGTATCGAGCACAAAATAATATACCTTATATTGTAGAGCATAGGCAATTAATTAGTGGTACTTATAAATTAAAAGATACAGAAACACTATTTGGCTCTACAGGTGCTATAGCTACCTATGAAGCAAAAGAATATCAATATCATGAATTAAAATTATTCCCTGAAGATCAATATATTAAAGCAGATGGTAGTACAGTTGTAGTTTTAAATTATGACCAAATAGATGCTTATAACTATACGCTAGTTTATAATGGTGGAAATAGTATTTATCGTACAAGAAATGATTTAGTTACAGACTTTTTAGCCGATTTTAACGTACATCGTCAATCTATCGGTTCATCACCAGTTACTTTAGCTGAGATTGATAGTTGGGGAGCTTGGAGTCCACTTGATATGCATACATTTATGTATAGTAGTTATCGTGAAAAATGGTTATGGCTTGCAGATTATTTAGGCCAAGTAGGTTCAAATGCTAATGCACCATCATGTCGTGCGGTTGTTCGTTATGAGACGTTAGCTCAATTCCAAGCTAATACATCTGCTAGCTCTGCACCTTATGCAGTTGAATATGAGTTTAGAGCTTTCGTTTTAGGAAAACAATTTACGAAGAACGCAAACTACTTATCATCAGATTATTCTCAATTTGCTTTGGGTAATGGTTATGGTCCTAAATTAGCAGAATATCGTATGCAATCATCATTTAATGGTGTTATGGAAAGAACATTTTTACCTAATGACCTTTATCGTGAAGGATTTAATTTAGCTGGTTGGTTTAACAATCCCGAATTTACAGGTCAAATGGTTACTAATATTACTTCTGGAGGAACTTATTATGCACGTTGGATGATGAGTAACGCTATTACAGAAATTGTAATTAATAATCCAGTTGAAACATTAATTAAAGGACAAACACATCAATTAACTTGGACTGTGTTACCTGAAAATGCGCCATTTAAAAATGTAATTATTACTACATCAGATCCTGTTGTAGCTAAAGTTACTCAAGAAGGTTTGATAAGTGCAGAAAATTATGGTAGCGCAACTATTAGAATTACAGCAGGAGTGGATTCGACTATGTATACAGAATTTACAGTAAATATTCCAGATGAAGGTGCCTTATCAGCTGAACTAAGTGCAGGCTATAATGGTACTTTAAAAGTTGGAGAAAGTTTCACTATTACTCCACAAGTTTATGGTTCATTAGCTTTAGCTGATACTACATATGAAACTAGCGATTCTAGTATTGCTAGTGTAGCAAATGGTGTTGTTACGGCAGTAGCATTAGGCGATGTAGCAATTACAGTTAAAAATAAAGCTTGTGAGTTTACAATTGCTTTATCAGTAATTGAACAATTATCGGATGTTGAACTTGTAGATGGGGCACTTGCATTATTAATTCAAGGTCATCAACCTGTATTAAGAGGGTTAAACACAGTGTTGATGTATGATCCAGGAAGATCTGGAATCTTGTATGATGCTAGATATGAAAATGTAAATCGTTATTTATTTGATCAGTTTGTAGTTGACAATACATATTTATTAGATCCTGCAACACATACAGCACATAGTGGACCAATGAGTAGCGTTGAGTTTGTAACTGTTCACGATACGGCTAACCCTAATGGTGGTGTTGATGCCCATGGAGCGTTCTTTAGAAATACTACTGACGTGTCAATTCATTATTCTGTTGGTGATGGTAGAATTATTTCTTCACTTCCAGAAGGCTATAGAGCATGGCATGCAGGTGACGGTACTGGCACACAATTTACTTGGCTAGATACAACAATTACTGGCACGGGAACACCAGTTATTGATATTAATAGCCAAGGATACTTTACTATTAATGGACAAGCAACCCCACTTCAAGCTCCTAGAGGAAGGAGTGGAGAAGTTTTAGATAAAACTTATTTTGGAGATTTAGGACCAGCTTGGAAACTAGAAGGTGGTAAATATTATCTAGGAAATACACGTTTTAGTACATCACAAACTGCTCGTGGAGTTATTTCTAACTATGGAGGAAACAATAATAGTATCGGTATTGAAATGTGTGTTAATACATCTGGTAATATTATTGACACATGGCAAAGAAATGCTAAGTTAGTAGCTGATATTCTAACAAGACATAACTTAGATACAAATAGGGTTAAGATGCATAATACATTTGATGGCAAAAACTGTCCATCATCACTAAGACAAACTCATTACTGGGCTGAGTTTATGGAAATGGTTGAAATTGAATATGCCTTTATGAATGAATTTAAAGATGTAGAGGTAACAATGGTTTCTAATACACCAGAGTTACTTACAAATCTAGGAGGCATTAAAGCAAAACCTAAAAATACAAGCACAGTTTCTTATACGATAACTGTAAAGAAAGGTGATGTGACTAAATCAGTTACACTATCATCTATCGTTCCAGGAACTACAACTTGGGCTCAGCTTAATGGATTTTATTAATCAAAACTAAAAGCCCCTATTGGGGCTTTTTAAAAGAAAATAAATATTTTACTGTTCAAAACGGGTTTTAAATTGTTATATATGTAGAAGGTAGTCTTTTACATACAATAAAAAGGAGAATTAAATGTTTGGTGAAATTAGATTAAAAAGAAGTATGGAAAAACTACAACAAGGTAACGATGAAGCCTTTGAATATATATATGACTCAACCCATAGACTAGTCTATTACCAAATATATAGTATTTTGAAAAGTCATCAAGAAGCAGAAAATATCATGCAAGATGTTTATATTAAAGTTTATCGGAATATTGATAAGTACAAAAATGATAATCCTCGAGCTTGGATTGTTACAATAGCAAGAAATGAAGCGATAAACAAGTACCATAAAAACAAAAAAGAAGTATTTATGGATGAAGAAGAACTTGATTCATTTTCTGAAGAAGACAAACAAACACCATTAATTAATCTAGCTATAAAAATTTTAGATGAAGAAGAATTTCTACTTGTAGCCTACAGTGTTTTAGAAAGTAAAAGTAGAAAAGAAGTTGGAAAAATTTTAGGCTTAAGTCCAAGTGGTGTTACTTATAAATTAAATCTTGCCTTAGAAAAACTAAAGAAGGAGGTGGCATAAATTGAAGAAACTTAAAAAAGAGCTAAAACAAGAAGCAAAAATTTTTGTTCCTAACATTAAAGTTGAGGTTTTAGAAAGTGTTGGCATTAAAGAAAAGAAAAAGAAATCTTATACTCGTATTTTAGTACCAGTACTTGCTGTGTTCTTATTATTTCTTACAATCCCACTTTTCCTAAATGAAGTAAATGCGAAAGAAACACTAGTTACTTTAAATATTAATCCTGCTTTCTTAATTAAAGTAGAAGAAGATAAAGTTACAGGTGTTGAAGCATTAAATGAAGATGCTGTATTAGTTTTATATGATGAAGAGTTAAACGATGACTTAGTAGAAACAATTAAACAATTAGTAACAAAAGCAAAAGAATTAGGTTATGAAAATACACCTCGCATAACTGCTTATAATAATAACAAAAAAAATGAAAATAAAATGAATCATCGCTTGAGAGAACAATTACCTAATTGTACTATCTCATTTGATGAAAAAGTTAGTTCTAAAGAAAGGTTATATCAAAAAAAACATCTGAAAAATTTAAAATTAGAAGATGCTATTAAATTTGATAATGGTTATAACCAAGAAAATTTAAAAAACTTAAAACAAATATTAAATCAATATGAACAAGAAATTAGTAATTTAAATTACTTAGAGGAAGCGAATGAATTAAATGGAGCAATTAATCAATTTATGCTGGACATGGATCAAGCTATTAGCGAAAACGATGAGAAGAAAATATTAAATAGATTTAGAAACTTCAACAACATAATGTGTTTTGGTAATCTTAATTATAATAAAGACGAAATTGTTGCTTATTATAATAAAAACAAAGAGCAAATTCAAAATTATATGTATTATGTAGATGAAGAAGCACATAACTATATGCATAGCATGAGAAAACAGGTAATTTTATATTTAAAGAATGAAAATTATGAATTTGTTGAGTTAGAAGAAATAGTTTATCTTCCGGAAAACGTAACTGATTTTATTTCATCGATTGAAGAATATTTTAATTTTGATTTTAATAAAGCTTTTGTTGATCATTTGATTGAAACTATAAGCAGAAGAATGCACGTTATTGAGAATAGAGGATATGCTTTTAGCCACGAGTTGTTCTTTATTGAGGAACAATACAATATTCTAAATAGCTATTTACAAGAAAATGAAACTTACTTAACAGATGAAAATGTTAGTTTGTTTTTAGAAAAATACGAATTGTTTATGAATAAATATAGGAGGTAATTTATGAAACATTTTAAAAAAATCATTATCCCAGTATTAGTACTGGTATTAACATTAGTACTTTTTGGATGTACTAATTCAGAAAGAAATGCTAGTTATGTAACTGTAGACATTAATCCTTCAGTTGAAGTAATTAGCAATAAAAAAGGAATCGTTATTAGCGTCAATGCTTTAAACGATGATGCTCAAGTATTACTTGAAGGAGAAACTTTAGAAGGCAAAACTACTGCAGATGTAGTAGTTGAGATTGCTGATCTTGCAATTAAATTAGGATATCTAAGAGAAGGTGGCAATGTATGTATAACAGCTTCAGCTGATTCAGAAGAAATTGAAGCTAAGGTAAATGATGCAATTAATAAGGCCATGAACAAATTTAAAGAACAAAAACAATTTGCTTTTGAGGTAGTTGATGGTGCAAAACAAATTGGTAGAGATATTGTAGAGAAGGCTGAAGAGTTGGGAGTTACAGCTGGTAAGTATCGTTTAATTCTAAGAGCTATGGCTTTTGATAGCACGCTTACTTTTGAAGCAGCTAAAGAAATGTCAGCAGGAGAATTAAACGAGATTGTAAAATCTGGAAGAGAAGAACTAAAAGATCTATATTCAGAAGAATTAAAGAAAGCTTATCAATTTATGAAGTCATTTGCAGAGCAAACTAAAAATGCATTTGCTTTTGGTGTTCTTCAATTCTTAGTTAATACACCTTTCTTTAATGACAAATTAGAAGAAGTTTTAGCTGAATACGATGTTACAATTGATCAAGTAAAAGATATTCTTAATGCTTATACTGCTGAATTAGCAGAAGTAGGTGTTGAACTTCAAGCTTTAATGGAAGAATATAATCAAATTCGTTTAGAATTGGATGCTAATGCTGAACTTGTTTTATTGTTAGAAGAAAAAGCAACTTTAAAATTAGAACTTAAAGCGGCAGTTCAAGCATATAAAGCAGATCCAAGTGATGAAAACGAAGCAGCAGTAATTGCAGCTAGAGCTGCAGTTGAAGCAAAACAAGAAGAGATTCTTGCAAAGAAAGTTGAAATTGTTAATAACTTAGAATTAACAATTACAGTTATTATTGAAGATGGAAAATTAGTATTTGCTGGTTTAGAAGCAGCATTATTAAAAGTTCAAGAAATTACACAAAAGTATGTTGAAATGTTTAGAGAATTAGGAATAGAACTTGATGAGTTAATGACTAACTTTAGAGGACAATTTAAAGCATTCGATATTTTCAGTAGATTTGATAATGCGATCTCAGCATGTGATGAAAAATATAATCAATTTAAAAATTTACATCAAGCAAAAATTAATGAGTTCAAAGAAAAAATTCAAGAAGAAAAAGAATTAAGAATGGAATTCCATCTTGCAGTTCAAGCTAGAAAAGGTTCTGGTAATAATGATGGAAATGATTCTGGAAAAAAAGGTGGCAAATAATTAATAAACTTGTTTAATAAAAAAGGCTAGCAATAGCCTTTTTTGCTTTAATTATAAGGATTGAAAAAAATACTATTTTTTGATACAATATAGATATCAATGAGATATCATTAGTAATATTATTTAGAAAGGAAAACTTTATGAACAAGAAAAAAAGAGCAGGAATTAAAGCTTGTGATTTTGTTGAAGATAAAATGATAGTTGGCTTAGGTACGGGTTCTACTGCATATTATATGATTGAAGAATTAGGGAAAAGAAAACTTGATATTAAAGTTGTAGCTACTTCAAATCAAACTAAAAAGTTAGCTTTAGAGTTTGACTTAAATCTTTTAGAATTAGAAGAAGTAAATCATATCGACCTAACAATTGATGGAGTTGATGAGATTGATCCTGTTTTTAATGCAATTAAAGGCGGTGGGGGAGCTTTACTATATGAGAAAATAGTTTCGACTAATAGTTCTAAAGTTATTTGGATTATGGATGATAGTAAACTAAAAGATGCTTTAGGTGAATTTTATTTGCCAGTTGAAGTTATCGAATTTGGCCATAATTTGGTTTTTAATAAGTTTAAGAAATTAGGTTTAAATCCTAAGATTAGAGCTAAAGATAATAAAGTTTTTAAAACAGATTCTAATAATATAATTATTGATCTATATTTAGAAAAACCAATAGATATTAAAAAAATCAAAACTATTCTAAATAATACAGCGGGTGTTGTAGAAGATGGATTGTTTTTGAACGTTTGTGATCTAATTGTAGTTGGTTATGATGATAAAGTAGAAGTTATTGAAAATAAAAGAAAGAAATAAAAGGAGTAGAATATGAATATTTGGCATAACATTGATAAAAAAAGAATTAAAGAAGAAGATTTTATTGCAGTTATTGAAATTACAAAAGGAAGTAAAACTAAATATGAACTAGATAAAGAAACGGGAATGTTAATTTTAGATCGTGTTTTATATACTTCAACACACTATCCTGCTAACTATGGATTTATTCCAAGAACTTATTGCGAAGATGATGATCCATTAGATGTTTTAGTATTAGCATCAGAGCCATTAGCGCCAATGTCTATGGTTAGATGTTATCCTATAGGTGTTGTTCGTATGTTGGATAATAATGAAATTGATGATAAGATAATTGCTATTCCATTTGAAGATCCAACGTGGAATAACTATAAAGATATTTCTGAATTATCACCTCATATTGAAAGTGAAATAATGCATTTCTTTAGTGTTTATAAAAGTTTGGAAAAGAAACCAACTGCAGCTATTACTTCACATGGTAAAGCAAAAGCTATTAAAACTATTAAAGAAGCTATAGCGGCTTATAAAGAAAAATTTGGAGCATAATGTTTGGTTTAGATGCTAAGTTAAGTACTGTCCTAGGAATTGCTTTAATTTTTATTGCAACTACTGGAGGATCTGCGCTTGTTTATCTAATTAAAGGTAAACTTCCTGATAAAGTATTTAAAGGAATTATGGGTTTTGCTTCTGGTGTTATGATGAGTGCTGCTATCTTTTCGTTGTTGATACCTGCTCTTAATCTATCATTAGATAAATATGAAGGCTTCAAGTTTCCTTATTTTCCTGCAATCATAGGTTTAATTTTAGGAATGATCTTTTTAATGGTTATTGATAGTTTAGTTCCTCACTTGCACCTAGATTTAGAAAAAGAAGGACCAAAAGCTAATTTAAAACAATCAACAATGCTTTTCTTAGGAATATCACTTCATAATATTCCTGAAGGTTTATCGGTTGGTTTAGCTTTTGGTGTTGGACTTGCAAGTGGTAATTATGCTTTGATTACATCAGCTGCAATGTTATCGGTAGGTATTGCTTTACAAAATTTTCCCGAAGGAGCTGCTGTTAGTTTATCTTATAGACAAGCTGGATATTCAAAAACAAAGTCATTTTTGTTTGGAATGTTTTCTGGATTAATTGAACCGATATTTGCAGTTTTTGGAATTTTACTAGCAACTCTATTTACAAGCATTATGCCTTGGCTTTTAGCTTTTGCGGCGGGAGCAATGATTTATATTATCATAGAAGAGTTAATGCCTAGTAGTGTTGATAAGGAAAATCACTCTCATGTTGGTGTAGTTAGTTTCTTTGTTGGTTTTGTAGTAATGCTAATTATAGAATTACTTTAAAAATAAGAGCATTTGCTCTTTTTTTAAAAAAATATGTTATAATATAAAAAAGAGGTGGATTATGAAGTATTGTCCAAAATGTCAAATAGAAGTAGATGAAAAAACAGCTAATTGTCCTCATTGTAATGAACTATTGATTATTAGAACAAATCCTGGTAATCCAAATGAGGCAGCTGAAAATGTTAAAGGAATAAATGAATTTGTTGTATTCGCATCATTGATAATACCTTTTTTAGGTTTTATTTTATATTATGTTTGGAAAGAAAAGAAACCATATCAATCTAAGTTTTATTTAGGTATTGGGATTGTATCTTTGATTTGCTATACAATTATGATTATTATTTTATATTTCTAAGTAATGAATAAATTGCTTGATTTGATAAAAAGCAAACGTTTTCTTGACAAAACAAAAAAATCTATGTATAATGATAGTAGATGAAAGTCTTAATAGTGTTTTATTCTCACCTCCTTTTAATAAGGTTAGATTTGACTTTTAATCGTTCAAGTTATTTTCCCCTTTCAATAACTTGGACACACGCTTTTAGTTAGCCTAACGTTTCTTTTAATTATTAACTAAAAGCTACATTGCTTTAACCAATGGAAGATCTATCTCAAAAAAACAAAACAAAAAAATGAGCAGTTAAAGAAGGCTCATTTTTTCTTTTTATGTATATTCGTTTATAAAATAGTTAACAATAATGAAGCTAAACCATAGTAAACTAAAACTGTAATTAAGTCGTTTAATGTGGTAATTAGTGGGCCACTTGCAACTGCAGGGTCTATTTTTAGTTTTGATAAAGTTAATGGAATTAAAATTCCAGTTAGGTTTGCGATTATTATTGCAATTAGCATGCTAAAACTAATTATTCCAGAAACTTTCAAAGCTAATGGATAGGAGAAAGGCTGTTCGGAAATCATAGTAGTTTTAGTAATGGAGATAAAAACGAAAATAGAAATAAAACTAATTAGGGCAACTAATAAGCCTAATAAAATTCCTGTTACAAAGCTCTTACCTAAAATTTTTTTCCATTTTGGTTGTTGTGGTTCATTAAGTCCAATGATTGTTACGGCTAAGGATTGTGTCCCTACATTACCTGACATATCAAGTAACATTGATTGGAAAAAGACTAATACTGGTATTGTAATAATAATATTTTCAAAACCAGAAATTAAGAACGAAACAAAGAAACCTAAGAATAATAAGAAGATAAGCCAAGGAACTCTTTTTTTAATTGTGCTCCAAATACTTTCTTCAATATCTGTTTCTTCAGTTAAACCCGCAAATTTTGCATAGTCTTCATGAACTTCTTCTTGGTAAGCATCGATGATATTATCGCTTTCTAGTACCCCAACAAACACTTCATTTTCATCAAGGACCGGAATAATATCTAAGTCATAATCTACAATCTTATAGATTTTATCTTCGATTAGATCATTAACGTGTAAAATTGGGTAGTTAGTTTTAATAATGTCTTCAAGATTACTATCAGCTCTTGCAATAATTAAATCTTTTAAGTCAACAGCTCCATATAATGTGCCATCATCATTTAAAACATAAAGAATAAAAATATTATCATTTTCAGCTGCTTCAGATACCATTTTTTTCATTGCAGCTCTAATTGTATCATTTCTATTAATTGTGATATAGTTTGTGGAGATAATACTACCAATCGTTTCTTCTTCATATTGATAAATAGTATCGATTTCTTCAGCACTTTCATCATCAATTAACTCAAGGATGTTTTCTCTATCATCTTCATCTAATTTCTTTAAAACATCTACAGCGTCTACTGTATCCATTAAGCTAATGATTTCAGCTGTTTTTTCTTCATCTAGTTCATCAAAATATGTTTTTGGTTCTTCTAAATAAGCAAAAACATCTGAAAGTTTTTGCGCCGATAGGGATTTATATAGTTTTTGCCTTTCTTCTTCAGATAGAATTTCAAAAGTTGTAGCAATATCATAATCGTGATATTTACTTAACAAATTTTTGATTTTCGCTTGACTATTTTTTTGGATGATGTTTTTAATTTTTAAAGTTGTATTAGTATTCATATTTATCTCCTTTCTATAATATTTTACTACAATCACCACTGTTTTTCAAGAAAAAATAAATCTATGAAACTCTTTACATTTTAATACAAAAACATTTAAAAATTTGTTATAATATAGTAAGGAGTTGATTGATATGAAGTATAGTTTTTTAAATGATTATAACACCTTAGCTCATCCTGAGGTCTTCAAACATCTACAAAAATATGTGAATGAAGTCAATGAAGCATATGGACTTGATGAGCATTCTAAAAATGCCAAACGAATGATTTTAGAAAAGATAGGCAATAACTATGATGTTCATTTTTTGGTAGGTGGTACTAGCGCTAACAAAATAGTCTTATCGCATTTTCTTAAACCATATGAAGCAATAATTTGCCCTGAGAGTGCTCATATCAACAGACGCGAAACAGGTGCAGTTGAAGCTAATGGTCACAAGATTTTGGTTGCAAAAAGCATAAATGGTAAGATAACACTAGAAGGTATTAAGGAAGTATTAGTAGAACATAATGATGAACATGCTGTTATGCCAAGAATTGTTAGTATTTCCTATACAACAGAATATGGTACAGTTTATACTAAAAAAGAATTAGAAGACATAGCAAAATTGTGTAAAGAAAATAACTTATTTCTTTATGTGGATGGGGCAAGGTTAGTTTATGGACTAGCTGCATCCAATCTTTCTTTAAAAGAATTTGCTTCAATTCCTGATGCTTTTACTATTGGAGGAACTAAAGCAGGAGCTATGTTAGGTGAGGCTGTAGTTATTAAAAAAACTAAAGATGCTAATAACTTTAGATATTCGATAAAACAAAATGGTGGAATGTTAGCTAAAGGATTTTTAGCAGGGTTGCAATTTGAAGTTTTATTTACTAATGATTTGCTTTTGGAAATTTGTAAAGATGCTAATCAAAAAGCCGTATATTTAAGAGACAAAATGAAGGAATTAAATATTAAATTTTTATTTGAATCTGATACCAATTTACAATTTCCAATCTTGAGTAATAAAGCAATAAAAGTTTTAAAAGAAAAATATCTTTTTTCTGTTTGGAATCCGAGAGAAAAAGATTCAGTAGTAAGATTTGTAACTACATATGGTAGTGATTATAAAGTAATAGATCAATTAATTGAAGATCTAAGAAAAGAGTTATAGATGAAAAGAAAAGTTAAAGTAGGAAATTTGAAAACTGGAAAGAATAATAGTATTACTGATGTCTTAGGTGTTAAGGTTGGTCATGTAACTTATCATGATGATGTTCACCATACAGGAGTAACTGCAATTGTTCCTAAAGAGAATATCTTTCAAGAAAAAGTATTAGCTTCTTGTTATACATTTAATGGTTTTGGTAAAAGCATTGGTTTTATGCAAGTTGAGGAATTAGGCACTTTAGAGACACCAATTATTCTTACTAATACTTTAGCTGTTGGTAGAGCAGCTGATGGATTGATTCATTACATGCTAGATAAAAATCCTGATATTTGCATTAAGACTGGTTCAGTTAATCCCTTAGTTATGGAATGTAATGATGCTGTAGTAAACAATATTAGGGATATTATCATTACAAAGGAAGATGTTTATAAAGCTATTGATAGTGCTAGTATTGATTTTAAACAAGGATCATATGGTGCTGGAAGTGGAATGGTTTGCCATAGTTTGAAAGGTGGGATTGGCTCATCTAGTAGAATAATTGTTGTTGATGATAAAGAATATATAGTAGGTGTTTTAGTAAATTCTAACTTTGGTAGTTCTAAAGACTTAGTTTTCAATAAAACCTTTATTGGAGATAAAATTAAGCTAAATGATAAATCTAAAGATCAAGGTTCGATTACGATTGTTGTGGCAACTGATTTACCTTTGAATAATTTACAGTTAAAAAGAGTTGCTAAAAGAGCAATTATTGGTGTAACTAATACTGGCAGCATTGCAAGTAATGGAAGTGGTGAAATGATTTTAGCATTCACAACAGCTAACTTAGTACCTCATTATGGAAAAGATAAAGTACTAGATATTAAATCAATCCACAATGATAATATTGATTTAGTATTTAGAGCTGTAATTGAAGCAACAGAAGAAGCTATTTTAAATTCTTTACTTGAGAATAAAACAATTAATGGTTATCAAAAGAAAGTTTATGCCTTAGAAGAATTTAAAGAAGCATATGACGATCTATTGATAAAGGAAGATAAAGATGTATAAATTAGGGATCATTGGTGGCATGGGGCCTTTAGCTACATCAGAACTTTTTAGAAGAATTGTTTTAAAAACTGATGCCAAGTTTGATAGAGAGCATATAAAAATTGCCATTCTAAATAATCCTAGCATTCCTGATAGAACACAAGCTATTGTTGCTGGGGGAAATAGTCCTGTTCCTTATTTAAATGAAGCAATTGCTGATTTGAAAAAGTTAGGTGCTGAATATGTAATTATGCCTTGTAACACTGCTCATTATTTTGTAGATAAGGTAGACTTTCAAGGCTTAAAGTTTATTAATATGGTTGAAGAAACACTTAACTATTTGAAAGAAAAGTATAATGATAAAAAAATTATTGTTTTATCAACATCAGGCACTAATGTGGCTAATGTTTATAAATCAAAGGATTTAAATATTAGTTATGTAGACTATATGAGCCAAAAATCTTTAGATCAATTTATTTACCAAATTAAGGAAGGCTATGATTTAGAAGCTATTGCAATTAGATTAAAGAAAATGTTAGCAGATAAGTCTATTGTTTATGTGCTAGCTTGTACTGAATTATCTTTATTAAAAGAATATTTAAAAGAGTATATAATTGTAGATGCAATGGATATTTTAGTTTTAAAAACAATTGAAAAACTAGGATATCAATATAAGAAATGAACACATTAGATAAACTAATGTGTTTTTATATATGAAAGCATATTCATATGTATTGACATTCATATAAGAAAATAATATAATAATCTAAAGGAGATTAATATGAGTGTAGATAAAATTAAAAATAAAATTATAACTCTAGATGAGCAAGAAAAAATAACTTTGTTATTTAGGACTATGGGAGATTCAACTCGTTTTACTATTATTGTAGCCTTATTTGAATCTGAATTGTCGGTTACTGAACTTACAAAAGTTACAGGAATGAATCAATCAGCTGTAAGTCATCAATTGCGTGTTTTAAAAGAACAAGATATTGTTCGCTTTAAAAGACAAGGGAAAAAAAGAATTTATTATCTAGCAGATCATCACATTAAGACACTTTATGAATTTGCCTTAATGCACGTAAGAGAGGAAAAACATGAGAGTTAAAGAAATTGAAATTAAAGATTATAATTGTTTAGTGTGTAATGATGAAATAAATTTAATTCTTCAAAATAATAAAATTAGTTCTAAGAAAATCTCAGGAAATAAGATTTTATTTTCTTCTGAAGATGATGGCAAGCTTAAAAAGGCTGATCTTGAAATTCAAAAAGTATTAAAAACGCATGGTCATAGTTTTAAAACTGATGAATATGTGTCATATAGTTTCAATTTGCGTAATGTTACTTGTCCTAGTTGTTCAAAAAAAATCAAAAGAGATCTTTTAAAAGACGATAATATTATTGAAAGCGAAATTTTAATTGAAACACAGACTTTAAAATTAAAGTTAAAAGAAAAGGAAAATGAAAAACAACTTGTAAGAAGAGTAAATAATATTATTAAAAATTATATTACTAATGGCTCAATTGTTTTAGAGAAAAAGAGAAATTTTGTTAAGGATAATTGGCTACTTATAAGTAGAACTTTAGTAGCTACAATTTTACTTTTGGTTGGAGCATTTGTTTTTAAAGACCAAACTTATAAACTAGTTATTTTTATTTTAAGTTATTTAATTATTAGCTATGATATTATATACCGAGCATTTAAAGCCTTATTTACTAAATTTTCTTTAAACGAGCATTTTTTAATGATGGTTGCATCAATAGGATCTTTTATCATAAATGAGCCAACAGATAGTATTTTAGTTATGTTACTATATCAAGTTGGTGAATTATTAAAAGATTTATCAGTTAGTCGCTCTACAAAATCAATTCAAGAATTACTTGCATTTACTGAAAAAGAGGTTAATGTTATTGTAAATGATGAAGTTGTAAGAATGGATATTGGTGATGTAAAGATTGATAGTATTGTTTTGGTAAAAACAGGAGAGAAAGTACTTCTAGATGGTATTATAGTAGATGGTGAAGGATACTTAAATACAAAAATGATTACAGGGGAATCAAAACAACTTCAGGCTATTAAAGACGAAGAAGTAGTTAGTGGTTATATTTTAGAAAGTGGAACTTTGAAAATTAAAACTACAAGTGATGCATCTAATTCAAAAATTAATCAAATTATTAGTTTCTTAGAAGAAGCTAAAGAAAATAAAAGTGAAACAGAACTTAGAGTAAGTAAAATGGCAAAATACTATACACCAATTATTTTGCTATTAGCAGTCTTAATTTTCATTATACCTGTAAGCATTTTAGGATTTACAACTACTAGTTTGGAAACTTGGGGTTATCGAGCTTTAATTTTCTTAGTTGTTTCTTGTCCTTGCTCGATTGTAATTTCTATTCCTCTTGCTTATTTTTTAAGTGTTGGAGCTGCTAGTAGAAAAGGCATTTTAATTAAAAGTGGTAATAGTTTAGATGTTTTAGAAAATATTAACACTGTATATTTAGATAAAACAGGTACAATGACACATGGAGTTTTACGTGTTTCTAAAATTCATACTATTGGCTATAGTGAAGATGAGTTTTTTGAATTGGTGGCTTTAAGCGAAATTAAATCGCATCACCCGATTGCTAAGTCAATTGTAAGTGAATATAGAGACAAGCTAGATATTCAAAGAGTTAAGATGTTTGAAGAAATAAAGGGACAAGGAATTAAAACAATAATAGATGATAAGAGTATAATTATTGGTAGTTATAGTTTTCTTAAAGAAAACGGAATAAAGTTAGAAGAAGTAGAAACTATAGGCTCAGTCATCTATGTAAGCATTAATAATAAATATTCTGGTTATATTGTAATTCAAGATCAATTAAGAAAAGATGCAAAGCATTTAATTAGTTTTCTTAAAAAGAAAAAGATTAAGACTCATTTATTAACTGGTGATAATGAAGCGGAAGCTAAAAGAATTACAAAAGTTTTAGAAATTGATGATTATAATCATTCATTATTACCTTTAGATAAAACAGAAATTATTAAACAAGATGCTAGTAAAACACTATTTTTAGGAGAAGGAATAAATGATGCTCCAAGTTTAGAGATAAGTGATATTGGAGTTAGTTTAGGTGGGTCTGCTAGCGATCTTGCCATAGAGTCAGCAGATGTAGTTATCGTAGATGACAACTTAAGGAGTATTGAGTCTTTATTTAAACTAGCTAAGAAAAATAAAAGAATTGTTAATCAAAATTTAATTATATCTTTAGGTAGTAAAGTTGTATTATTAACTATTAGCGCATTAGGTTTAACTAATATGTGGATAGCAATTGTAGCTCATTTAGGTATTACTTTATTGTGTATTTTAAATGCTACAAGGATGTTAAGTCGTAGACCATTCTTGTGAAAAAACTTTTTTCAAAAAATGTTTTGCCACTTTAAAAAACAAAAAGAATATGATATAATATATAAAAAGGAGGGGAAAGATGGTTAAAAAAATATTTGTAGTTTATGATGAGGAAGATCAAGAACATGTTGATAAGATTAAAAACTACGCTTCTGGTACAGGAAAGAAATATGAACTTATAGATTGTCTTGCTTTGAAAGAAAAACTTGGTAAAGTAGATGATGAAGAACTTAAAAAAGAATTTTATCAAAAAATGGATGAAGCAGAAATCGCAGTCATTATTATGAGTCAAGCAATTAGGTCAATGCGTAAGTATATTAGCTGGCAAGTGACTTATCTTGCAAATGAAAAAAAGCCACTAGTATGTGTTAATACTAATGGCATTAGATCAGTTGATTCTACATTCCTACCTGCTAAATTAAAGCGTGGCGCATTATCGTTACATATCCCTCTAAACAAAGAAACTTTCAATATGGCTATTGATAATTGGCCAAGATTTCATGAAAAGTTTGTAGCTGAAGGTAAAAACGGAATGTTTAAATTCCCAGAAAGTATATACAAACAAATGAAGGGAGAAAAAAAGGACTAATTATAGTCCTTTTTTCTTTTTCTGATATTCTTTTGATAAATTAAATAAATTATTATAAAAATCAAAATAATAAGAAACGTACTCTTTATTTACCAAAGATAAATTTTTATGGATAAGTTCTTCTTCTCTTTTTTCGTCTTCAACAGTCTCTTTATTTAATTGAGCAATCAATTCCATTCTTTCATTAAAAAGCTTAATTAGCTCTTTATCTACAACTTCAATTTCTTTTCTAATAATTTTTAAATCCTTCATTTTCTATCTCCTTCTTTTATATTATAACAAAAAGTAAGGAGTTTTTTAAGTAAAATATTTGTAAAGCTCTCTATATATTTACAACTATTATACTATAATAGCGTATTGTTTTTTAAAATAAAAAATGTTATAATTAAACTAAATAAGAGTATAAAAAACTAAAATATTTATTTTTATAGTAAGGAGTAAATATGAAAAATGAAATTTATGTAGGCGATAATTTAGCTACTATGTATTCTAATGAATTTGCTAAACACAAAAACTCAATACAATTCATATATATAGATCCACCATATAATACGATAACTAACAATTTTGCTTATAATGATAATAATGAAAAGTGGTCAAAAGACATCAAAAAAAGGTTAATTATAGCTAAAGAAATGCTGGCACCATCAGGGGTTATATTTATTAGTATTGATGATAATGAATTAGCTAGTTTGTTAAATATTTGTTATGAAGTGTTTGGCAAATCTAATTATGTTGGCTTATTTATCACAAAGCAAGCTCAAAGGAGTAATGCAAAATTTATTAATACTGTTCATGAATATATTGTTGCATTTGCTAAAAATAAAAAAAAATTACCAAGATTTTATATCAAAAGATTGGAAAATCCTTCTGAAGCAGAGCAAATTTTGGCAATTATAAGAAAAGTTAAATCAACTTTTAAAAAATCAAAAGAAAGTGCTAAAAACGAATTGAAACAGTTAATAGATAAATATATGATAGCAACTGGTGAAACTTGGATTAAAAATTATTCTCATATTGATGACGAAGGAAATATATTTTTTGCAAAAGATTTATCGACGCCAGGAAAACCTTCTCGCTTAGATATAGAAGAAATAAATTTGCATTTAGAGCCATTGAAAACTAGAGGGTGGTCTAGTAAGGAGAAAATCTTAAAATTACATTCTGAGAAAAGGTTGTTTTATAAAAATGGTAGACCATATGAGATACATTATTTAGAAGAGGCAACCAATAATGTACCATCTATTTTAGATTTTTATTCAAGACAAGGAACAAACGATTTAAATAAATTAGGACTTTATAACATATTTGAAACACCAAAACCTGTAGAAATGATCAAATTTTTAATTAGATGTACCCAACATGAGGATGCTACAATATTGGATTTTTATGCAGGTAGTGGAACTACAGCTCAGGCTGTTTATGAAATTAATAAAGAAGATAATATGTCACATAGATATATTTTAATTCAATTAGATGAAATGATAAATCCAAAAAGCCCATCTTACTCAGTCCTTAAAGGACTTGGATATTCAAAGCCTAGAATAGATCATGTTATGATTCATAGAATTAATACATATTTAACATTAAATGATTTGCCTATAGATTATATAGTAAAGGAGAAAGTATATGAGTGATTTATATAATAAAGGACTTTATAATTCAATTAATGAAGAGTTTTTATTAGAAGGGCACTTGGTTTTAAAAAGGGTAGCTGAGGTGCAGAAAAAATGGGGAAAAGGTGATACTGATACTTTTATTAATGAGTTAAGAGATTCGATGATAGGCTATTTTTTGGGTTATAATTTAGTAAATGTTGAAAAACATGGTTTTGATTGTAAAATGAACCAAAAAGAAAATGTTTTTTTGGAAGTGAAATCTGCTAGTTTTTCATCATCAACATGGGCTGCTACATTTAATGATACTACTGTTGAAAAAGCGCAATGCTTTCAAACTAAATCTCTTTTTCTTTCTTTAGCGCTTTGGGATGGTGCAAGTAATTTGCTGTTTGTAGCTTATGGCCAAAATAAGGAATTAGGACTTTTTCTTGAAGAAAAAGTTAAACGATTTTTGAGTGGTAAGGGTGGAGTTAGATCAACTCAAACTATTAGTCTCTTACAGTTAGTAACACAATATGGATTTGATATTATTTGTCCGACCAAGTCAAAAGCAGAAGTAAAAAGAATTTTACGAAATAAATCAAGTGGTTTTAATATAATTCCTGATTCCAGTTTTTTAACTCTAGAAGAATATGGTAAAAAATATAATCGTCCTTATAGAGAAATGTATGACCTAAAATAATTTATAAAAAGCTAGTTATGCTAGCTTTTTTATATAAATCATTTAAAATATTGGAAAATAGTGTATAATATATATAGAGGTTGATATGAAAATTTCAGTAAAAGCAAAAAAAGCATATGATGTATATATTGAAGATGAAATCTTTTCTTTGAAAGATTATTTGGATTTAGAGAAAAGATATTTTGTTGTTATAGATAGTAATCTGCCAAAAGAAAAAGTAGAACTTTTTAAAAAGGAATTAAAGAATAGTAGTTTTTATTATCTTGAAGCGATTGAAGAAAATAAGAATTTAATTACAGTAGAAGTTATTTTAGAAGAACTTTTAAATCAAAACTTTTCAAAAAGTGATTTTCTTATCGGTTTAGGTGGTGGGATTATTGGTGATATTGCTGCCTTTATAGCTTCAATTTATAAAAGAGGAATGAACTATATTTATTTTCCTACTTCTACAACCGCAATGATTGATGTAGCTATTGGTGGTAAAAATGGAGTTAATCTATTAAAAAGCAAAAATATTGTAGGTACTATTAATCCTCCATATAAAGTAGTTATTGATTTAAGTTTTTTAAATAGTTTACCGGAAAAGCATTATAATAATGGTTTAGTTGAAGCAATTAAAATGGCTATGCTTTTTGATAACGATTTGTTTGAAGTATTCTTAAAGAAGGATTTTAAAAATATCCAAGAAATTGTTAGTAGATCTTTAAAGATTAAGAAAGATGTTGTAGAGAAGGATGAAGATGATTTAGACTATCGTAATCTTCTTAACTTTGGTCATACTTTAGCCCATGCAATAGAAGCAAGTAGCGATTATGCTATTAGTCATGGTGAGGCCGTTGCAAGAGGGATACTTTTGGACACGCAAAATCAAGATTTAAAAGATAAGTTAAAAACAATTTTTCAATCTTTAAAGATAAAATATAATTATAAACTTAAAATAGATAAGATAAAACCATATATTTATTCTGATAAGAAAATAAAAGATGAGAAAATTAGAATAATTTTATTAGAAGATTTAGAGAAACATATTGTTAAGTATGTTACTGTTGATGAATATATGGAATTATTAAAAGAAGGAGTTTAGCATGGCTTTTAGTTTTGGAAAAAATTTAATAATTACTATTTTTGGTGAAGCTCATAGTGAGAAAATGGGTGTAGTAATTGAGGGCTTACCTGTAGGTAAAACAATCAATTTAGAATCAATTAGAGAAAATTTAGCATTAAGAAGAAGTAAAGATTCTTTTGAAACAAAAAGAGTTGAATGTGATGAATTTGAGATTGTTTCTGGTTACTTTAATAACAAAACTACTGGAGCGCCATTAGCTATTCTTGTTTCTAATCTGAAACAAAAATCTTCTGAGTATAATCCAGATATGATTAGACCATCTCATGCAGATTTTGTATCAAAAGTGAAGTATGATGGTTTTAATGATTATCGTGGTGGAGGGATTTTTTCGGGTAGATTAACAGTTTTATTAGTTATTGCTGGTTCTATTTGCTTAGAATTATTAAAAGAAGAAAATATTAGAATCGATACCGAAGCTTCTTCTATTGGTGGTATGAGTGAAAATTATGGAAAACTAATTGAAGAAGCAGTAAGTTCCAATGATAGTTTAGGTGGAATTGTTAAGATAACCGTTAATAATTTACCAGTTGGGCTGGGTGAACCATATTTTGATAAAATTGATGCTTTACTTGCTAGGGGTTTATTTAGTGTACCTAGTGTTAAAGGGGTATCGTTTGGTTTAGGATTTGAAATTGCTAAATTAAAAGGGTCAGAAGCTAATGATGAGTTTTATTATGATGGGGATTGTGTTAAAACTAAGACTAATCATTCTGGCGGTGTAAATGGTGGTCTTACTAACGGTATGCCTTTAATAATTAATGTGGCTATTAGGCCAACACCTTCGATTGGAAAAGAACAAAACACAATTTCTTTAAAAGAGTCTAAGAATGTGAAATTAGAAATAAAAGGTCGTCACGATACAACTCATGTTTTTAGAACACAAATAGTTTTAAAAGCAGTTGTTGCTTTAGTAATTTATGATTTAATGATAAAAAACTTAAGTAATAAGTTTTAAAATTGTAAACGTTTTATTGGCAAAATAAGAAAATAGTGTATAATAAATGTGTAAGGAGAAACTGGATGATGAAAAAATTTTTAAGTTTTTTAGTATTAGTATTAGTATCTGTATTTCTAGTATCTTGTGGGGAACCAAAGAAAAAAGAAATTCAATTATCTAATCAAGAAGTGGCCACTATGGCTAGCGCAGTTTCTGTTAATGTTGACGGAAAGGATGTTATTAGTTTAGAAACAAAGATTGATCTTAAAGTTGTATTAAAAGGTGCTGAAGATTCTGAAGTAGGCGATATTGAACTTATTGCAAAAGGCGAGGCTGCTATGTATGCTGATCTTGATGAGTTTAGTAGTTCGTATATTTATGCAAAGGTTGACGCAAACTATGAAATTAATGGTAATCTTGAAGATTTTATATTTTCAGTTATGGGTCTAGACGACTCGGAATTAAGTGAGGAAGATAAAGCGAATTTCTTAGCGATGATGAATCTAGATTTCCCTCGTAATGCATCTATAGTTGGTAAACTTTATGTTATTGCTGGAGTTGCTTATGTTGACGCAACTGTTATTACTGATGGTGTTGAATTAAAGATTAAACGTTACGAAGAAGTATTTACTGAAGAAGAATTTAATGAATGGAAAGAAGGATTGGGTAGCGAAAACCTTGAAATATCTGAACTAGATATAGAAGAATTGTTAGAGGTAGCAGATTTAAAAACTTACAAAGTTGGTGATGCAAATCTATTTGAAATATCATTAACTAAAGAAAAGTTTGAAGAAGCTATTTTAGCTGCTATAGCAAAGGCAGAAGGTGATGAGGCGCCTGCTCCTGATCTTACAATAACACATAATGGTGCATTTGATGCTAAACTAAGTGTTAAATTCCAAGAAGCTATTGAAGAAGTAAAAGCTATTGCAAAAATGGATTTAGGAATCGAATTTGCAATGGATTTAGGCGGTGGAAGAAATTTACAACAAGAAATTTTAGTAACTAATGACTTTACTTTTGAATTGAACTTCAAAGGGAAAATGCCTAAAGGCCTACCTAAAGCTGAGGATATGAAAGATTATGCTTATGGTTTAGATTTCGATTTTTTACCAAGCAATAGAGCTGAATAAAAAACACAAACTAAAACTAAAACTGAGATGCAAAAGCACCTCAGTTTTTATTTTTTAATGGTAAAAACATGCAATTTAGAGTATAATATACAATAAGAGGTATTTATGTATTATTTAATTGGGAAGAAAATAGGATATTCATATTCACCCTATATTCATAAAAACTTAGGGTCATATAATTATCAAGTGAAAGAAATGAATAATATTTCTTCTCTTTTAAGTTTAAAAGAATTTAATGGTTTAAATATTACGATACCTTTTAAAGAAGAAGTTGTTAAGTATTTAGATTATCTAGATCCGATTGTAGAGGAGATTGGAGTTTGCAATACAATAGTAAACAACAAAGGTAAACTATATGGTTATAATACTGATTATGCTGGTTTTAAATATTTATTATCAAAAAATAATATTACAATTAAAGATAAAACTTGTTATATTTTAGGTAGTGGAGCTACTTCTAAAACTATAAATTTTGTACTAAAGGAACTTGGAGCTAAAAAAATTGTTACTGTTTCTAGGGCTAAAAAGGGTTTAGATTTTTTAAACTATCAAGATTTAAAAAATGACTATTATTGCGAGGTTTTAATAAACACAACACCAGTAGGTGTGTATCCTGATTTTGATAAATCTGTAGTTAGTCTCAAAGGATTTAAAAAAGTGGAAACTGTTATAGATGTTAATTATAACCCGTTTAGAACTAAAATGTTGCTAGAAGCAGATTGTCTGGGATTAAAGAATTATAATGGTTTAGAAATGCTAATTTATCAAGCTAAGGTAGCAAGTGAGTTATTCCAGAAGAAAAGAATAGATGATGAAGTGGTTCAAAAGATTAAAAAAAACTTGCTTTTCTTAAGGAGAAATATTGTCTTTATTGGCATGCCTGGAACTGGCAAAACTACGATTGCCAAGTTTGTAGCTCAAGAATATGGTAAGAAAGTTTATGATGTTGATAAAGAAGTTTCTAAGTTGGAAGATATGAGTATTACCGAACTGTTTAAAGAAAAAGGTGAAGACTATTTCAGACAAAAAGAAAATGAGAAAATTAAAGAATTAGCTTTAAAAAGAGGAATAGTTATTTCTACTGGAGGAGGAGTTGTTTTAGAACCGAAAAATATGAGCTTACTCCAAGCAAATGGTTTAATTGTTTTCTTAAACAGAGATTTGAAAAATATTTATTTACGAAAAGGTAAAAGACCATTAATTCAATCAAAAGCAGATTTGGAAAAAATCAAAGAAGAAAGAATAGAATTATATTATAAATATAAAGATTTAGAAGTTCAAAATAATTATACTATTAAAGAATCGGTTAAAAAAGTTATTAAGAGTTTAAGTGATTACAGGGAGGGTTAAAATGATTATTGTATTGAAAAAAGCTGAAGTGAATAATGTTAATGAATTAGTTGCTTTTTTAGTATCTAAAAAGATTGAAATAAACTTTTTAGAAGATAATAAAGTTTTATATTTAAAAGGTGAACTAGTAAAACTTGATTTAAATCAATTGAAAGCTTTTGACGCTGTAGAAGAAGTAATTACTTTAGATACTCCTTACTATCAAGTTTTAAGAAAATATCAAAAAGAAAATACAGTTATTAAAGTAAAAGATGCAAATTTTGGTTTAGGCTTAGAAATTATTGCAGGTCCTTGCTCGGTTGAAAGTAAAGAACAAATTGATAAAATTGCAAAAAGTTTAAAAGCTATGGGTATCAAAACTTTAAGGGGTGGTGCGTATAAGCCGAGAACATCCCCCTATACTTTTCAAGGTTTAGGCGAGGAAGGTTTAAAACATTTAAAGATAGCAGGAGATAAATATAATCTTGCAATTGTTTCGGAAATAATGTCTGAAGATGATTTAGATTTATTTATCAAGTATGTAGATATTATTCAAGTTGGGGCAAGGAATATGCAAAATTATGCCTTACTTAAAAAGTTAGGAAAAGTAAAAAAACCTATTTTATTAAAAAGAGGTTTTGCATCTACTGTAGATGAATGGCTACTAGCTGCTGAGTATTTATTAAGTATGGGAAATAAAGAAGTTATTCTATGCGAAAGAGGGATTAGAACAATAGCTAATGGTTCGAAAGCAACTTTAGATTTAAATGTTATTCCTCATTTAAAGAAAATAAGCCATTTACCAGTAATAGTTGATCCTTCTCATGGCACAGGTTTATATGAATATGTTGAGCCAATGAGCTTAGCTGCTATTGCAGCTGGTGCTGATGGTTTGATTATTGAAGTTCACCATGATCCTAAAGCTGCTTTTAGCGATGGAGTCCAAACTTTAAGTTTAGAAAGATTTGAAAACTTACTTAAAAAAGTAAAATCATTAAGTGAGCATTTACAAAAAAATGATTAGGATAAAACAAAGCGAAGCTAAAGGAATAGTTACTGTACCTGCATCTAAAAGTTATTTGCAACGATATATTCTTGCTTCTTTCTATAGTAAAGATAAGATTATCATTGGTAATGTAAATTATTCTAATGATGTTTATGATGCTTTAAATGCTATTCAAGCCTTAGGGAAAAAAGTCACACTTCGAAAAAATGAAATTGTTATTGAAGAAGGCAAAAAACCAAGTAATGAATACCGCATAAAAGAATCTGCAACTACCCTTAGACTATTAATTCCCATTCTTTTTACTCTTAAAAAAACTTGCACAATTTATTGCAAAGAAAGTTTATTAAAAAGACCTTTAGATTATTATAAAGATTTAGCTTCAAAAAATAAATTTTATTTTAAAGTTGGAAAAGATAGAATCATTTTAAAGGGATCTTTAAAGGCTGGAAATTATATTATTGATAGTCCAAAGACAAGTCAATTTGTAACAGGGATGTTACTTACTTTACCGAGTTTAAAAGGAAAATCTACTTTGAAAGTTATTAATCAAGTTTCTAAACCTTATGTAAAGATGACGCTAGAAACCTTAAATAATTATGGAATCAAGGTGGATTATCAAAATGATATTTACACTATTGAAGGCAGGCAAAAGTACATTGGCAATTATTGGAAAACAGAAGGTGATTGGTCACAAGCTGCTTATTTTTTTGCTTTAGCACTTTTTAATGAAGACCTTTTAATCAGAAATGTTAATTTGGATTCACTTCAAGGCGATAAGGCTATTTTAGAGATTTTAGAAGACTTTGGCTGTGAATTTGAGTATAGTAATGGTTGTTTTAAATGTATCAAAAGAAGTTTTAAAAAGATGACAATTGATTTAAATGATATTCCTGATTTAGGGCCTATTTTAATGGTGCTTGCTTTGCTAGGTAAAGAGGAAGTAACTTTTGTAAATACTAACAGGCTTGTCTATAAAGAATCTAATCGTTTAGATTATATGCTTTTTGAATTATCGAAAATAGGTCTAAAGTATAAAAAAGAAGATAATCAAGTTACGTTTTTAAAATCAGATTTAAATAATGATAGCATTGTTTTTGAAACATATAACGATCACCGTATCTTTGTGAGTCTTGCAATTTTAAGTATAATTGTTTCTAATGATACTTTTATAAAAGGAGAAGGAGCAGTTAATAAATCTTATCCTAACTTTATTGAAGTATTAAAAGAATTAAATGTGATTATAAAATAAAAAAAGCCCTAAAGGGCTTTTTTATTTATATCTAATCAAACTATAAAAATAGTTTGTTGTTGTCAGTAAGTTTTCAAGGTAATTAAATTCCTTGATTAGCTTCTTTGCGTGAATATTCCCAATTATCCTTTGTTTTACGAGAAACTTGAGAAACAGCAGCAACTGCTAAAGAACCTAGACCTACTGTACCAACAGATAATAATAGTAAACTAATTAACATATTTCTCACCTCTTTCTTACACTAGCATTATAACATAGTTGTCAAATGAAAAAAAGATGAAAACGCAAAGCATTTTCAATGAAAATACTTTCATTGTTTTCATAAATGTTTTGAAAAAGAAAATTGCTTTTTCAAGAAATAATAATGAAAATGAAAACGATTAAGGAGAATTGCAAAAGACAAAATATATGATATAATATATTGGGTGGAAAGATGGTCAAATTAATTGGAATTGATATGGATGGGACATTACTTGATCCACAATCAAAATTATCAGAAGAAAATATAAAAGCAATCAAGTATGCTACTAGTAAGGGTATAGATGTAGTTATTGCTAGTGGGAGACCAGTTTGTGAATCAATGAGAGATTATTATAAACTTTTAGGTCTTAAGTCATACTATGTTGGTTTTAATGGAGCTGTCGTTTATGATTTTGAAACGGATACTATTCTTTATCAAAAAGGTATTACAGGTAAAGATGTAAAAGAACTAGAAAAATTTAAAAGCCAGTTTAGTAGTGTAAATAGTCATGCTTTTATTTTAGACACTGTTTTATATGAAGTTGAAGATTATTATGTAGATCTAGAAGTAAAAGTAAATTATGTTAAGAAAAAGAAAATTAAATTTAATGATTTAGCTGATGACTTTCCTGTTATTAAATATATGTTCACTGGTTCTAAAGTAGATATTGATAATATTATCAATCATGTTCCAGAGGAACTGAAAGAAAAGTATAACGTAGTTAGAAGTGCTACTTATTATTTAGAATTTGTAAATAAAGAAGTAGACAAGGCGAGAGGAATTGAAATTATTGCCCAGAAAAAAGGGATAGCTAAGAAAGAAATAATGACTATCGGAGATGAAGGAAATGATTATTTGATGGTCAAAGAAGCTGACTTAGGTATAGCGATGGGAAATGCGCGTCAAAAAGTAAAAGATGTAGCTAAAGATATTACAGAATCAAATGCAAATAATGGGGTAGCACATGCTATCTATAAATATATTAAATAGGAGGAAAATATGAGAAAAACTAAAATTATTTGTACAATAGGTCCAGCATCAGAAAAACCAGAAATATTGAGAGAGTTAATGCTTGCTGGAATGAACTGCACTCGTTTGAACTTCTCACATGGAGATCATGCAGAACACAAAAAAAGAATTGACACTATTAAAAAAATTAGAGAAGAATTAAAATTACCAGTACCTATTCTACTAGATACGAAGGGGCCAGAAATTAGAGTTCGCGACTTTAAAGAAGGATTTATCATGTTAGAAGAAGGACAAGAGTTTGTTTTTAAACCAGACGATGGTAGTTTAGGTAATGAGAAAGAGGTTTGTATCACTTATCCGAATCTAGCAAAAGACGTAGAAATAGGAAATAGCATTTTAATTGATGATGGGAAAATAGTATTGGAAGTAGAAAAGATTGTTGGTGAAAATGTTCATTGTCGTGTGCAAAACAGTGGTAAAGTAAGCAATCATAAGAGTATTAATGTTCCTTATGTAAATATTAATATTCCATTTTTAAGCAAACAAGATCGTTTAGATATTGCTTTTGGTGTTAATCAAGGGATTGATTATATTGCAGCTTCATTTGTAAGAACAAAGGAAGATATTTTAGGATTAAGAGAATATTTAATATCAATTGGTGCAGATGATGTAAAAATTATTTCTAAAATTGAAAATATGCAAGGTATTGAAAACATTGATGGCATTATTGATGTTTCAGATGGAATTATGATTGCTAGAGGAGATATGGGAGTTGAAGTTCACTTCTCAAAACTACCTCCAATTCAAAAAGAAATAATTAATAAATGTTACTTAAAAGGTAAACTAGTAGTTACTGCTACACAAATGTTAGACTCTATGGAATCAAATCCAAGACCTACAAGAGCAGAAGTTAGTGACGTAGCTAATGCCATTTATGATGGAACTACTTGTATTATGTTATCTGGAGAAACTGCAGCTGGTAGATATCCAGTTGAATCTGTTAAAGCGATGGCAGCTATTGCTGTTGAGGCAGAAGATGCTATTAACTATGCACAAAAATATCTTGAAAACGACTTAAGTTTAGGTTCAGAAGTAGGTCAAGCAATCGGTAACTCAGCAGTTATTTCTGCTACACAACTTCATGCAAGTGCAATTATCGCAATTACTAAAAAAGGAACAACTGCAAGAATTGTTTCTTCATATAAACCAACAACACCAATTATCGCTTGTGCTCTAGATGAACAAACATGCCGTCAATTATACTTATATTGGAACGTATTACCAATTATGGCAGAAAGAAAAGCAACTACAGATGATTTATTTATCCATGGTCTTGAAAGAGCAATGTCAACAGGAATGCTTAAGAAAGGTGATAAAGTTGCGATTGTTGGTGCATCTGTTGCAGGCGATGCTGCGATTGACGTATTAAAATTGCAAATCGTATAAAAAAGAAGCACAAGCTTCTTTTTTTATGGTATAATATAACATAAGTAAAAGGAGGACGAGATGATTATTACTGAAAGAATGACCTTAGGGATGAAGATAGTTATTTGTATATTTTTATTTATGGTATTACTAAATGTGGTACCACCTAAAAAACAATTAGAGAAAAATCCTTTTATTGTATCAAAAGGAGAAAGGCCATTAATTGCAGCCCATCGTGGTGGGAAAAATTTAAATCCAGAAAACACATTTAAAGCTTTTGATTATGCAGTTAATGAATTAGATATTGATATTTTAGAACTAGATCTTGTTATGACTAAAGATAAACATTTGGTTGCTATTCATAATCTAACAATTAATGAATGTTCAGATGCAGAAGCAATTTCTGGTAGCACTGAAGATTATTATGTTGGCGCTCATACACTAGCTGAACTACAGGAATTAAATTTTGGCTATAATTTTAAAGATCGTAATGGTAATTATCCATACCGTTATGCACTTGATGATCCTGAAAGAATGACAAAAATTAATAATGAACAATTACATATAGCTACAATTGATGATATTTTTGCTCGTTATGCCAATACTAAATTAAAGTTTATTGTAGAGATAAAAGATAAAAACGAAATAGGTTTTGAAGCTGCAGATCAATTAAATGAATTATTAACCGTTACTTACAGAGAAAATAACTTAAGAGAAAGAGTTATTATTGGAACATTTAATGGTGAAGTTGAAGATTATATTGTAGAGAAATATCCAACTTTATTCCGTGGTGGTAGCGTATCTTCTGTTACATCGTTTGTAATTACGCAAATGCTAGGAATGAACATCTTTGATAAGTCTAATTTTATGGCTTTACAAATTCCAAGATCAAGATCAGTTAAAGGAATTACTATTAAATTAGATCAAAGAACATATATTAAAAGAGCTCATTTAAGAGGAATATCAGTTCAATATTGGACTATTAATGATAAAGAAGAAATGCGTAGATTATTAGAATTAGGAGCAGATGTTATTATGACTGACAATCCTGATATTGCTTTAGAATTATTAACAGAAATGGGTTACGAATAATCAAAAATATTGCAAGTTAACTAGAAAAGTATTATAATTTATAAATAAGGAGATTTAATTATGGGAAGAGCACATGAAGTTAGAGCAGCAAGCATGGCAAAAACAGCTGCAAGAAAATCTAAAGTAAATGCTAAATATAGTAAAATTATTTATATGGCGGCTAAGGAAGGATTACCTGATCCAGACCATAACCCTGCTTTAAAAAGTGCTATTGATAGAGCAAAAAAAGAAGACGTACCAAGTGATGTTATAAATAGAGCGCTTGAAAAAGCTAAAGGTGGAGATGTTGATTCTTATACAGCAACACGCTATGAAGGCTTTGGTCCAAATAATTCATTATTTATTGTAGAGTGCTTAACAGACAACCCTAATCGTACTTATTCTGAAGTAAGAGCAATTTTTGGCAAAAATGGTGCTAAACTAGGAGAAACTGGTTCAGTAACTTACATGTTTAATAACTATGCTATTTTCGAAGTAAACAATATGGATGAAGAAGAAGTTATGATGCTTTTACTTGAAGCAGATTGTAATGTAATTGATATTGAAACAGTTGAAGATGTAGTAAAAATAACTGCTGATGCAACAGAGTATGGAAAGGTTAGAAATACTTTTTATAGTGTTAATGCTGATATGGAATTTGTTCGTGACGAAGTTACTTGGGTTCCAATGACAAATACTACATTAAAGACTGAAGCAGATTTGTCTATCTATAATAAATTACTAGATTGTTTAGATGATGTAGATGATGTGCAAACTGTTTATCACAACATTACTAATGAAAGAGAAGAATAATGGAAACTCTAACAAAAAGAAACAAAAAATATGAAGAATATATTGATGGCTTAAAAAGCATTCAAGCAATTTATAGTCACCCTTTAAATAATTTTCAAAAAAGATTTAAAAATCTTTATTGGCTTTTAAGAGTAGCTATTGCTTCTTTTGTTGCTTATTTGTTTGCTGTAATTGTAGCTGATTTAGAACTTAGCAAGATTATTGCTGGGACTGCTGCGTTTGTTGGGATATTTGGTGTTATTATTGGATTCATCATTTATAATAAAAAAAGCCAGAAAAAAATTCATGAAGAATATACAGATAAAGTTGATGAAAACAACTTAATTTTAGAAGAAGTTCAAGCTTTAGATGAACAATTAAAAGAGGAGATTATTTTGCGAATTATTACAGAAGAAGCAGGCCCAGATTTGCCTTCGCAAGATAATCAAGAACTATATAATAGTTTTATTGAAAAGAAAAGTAATGAGCTAAATGATAGAATTAAAAGATATTTTGGTCGTGATTTAGTTAGTTCTGATTATGTTACTTATTTACTAATTTGGAATGGAGAATTAACTATGGATGATTATACTTATCGTAAGTCTCATTATGAGTATTTAAAAATATTAGAGGAAAGAAATAAAAATCTTTAATTTAAGATTTAATTAAGTTATGGGTGCTAAACTTGTATCATGAGAAGA
>Ga0209719_1000391_pt1 | contig 65551 bp, 49 predicted proteins | sample AD_JPNAS2_MetaG_FD_184421 | JGI IMG/M metagenome (GOLD analysis project Ga0209719, IMG submission 184421) | Active sludge microbial communities of municipal wastewater-treating anaerobic digesters from Japan - AD_JPNAS2_MetaG (SPAdes) (version 2) | ecosystem: Engineered > Bioreactor > Anaerobic...
CGCTGCGACGGCAAAGGAAATGGCCCGACTGATCGACGGAGGAATGCGGGGCACCATCCAGATAGGCGATGAGAACTTGCAGCCGCGTGATATCGCTGTTCTCGTGCGCACAAAGGCGCAGGGAAGACAGGTTAAAGAGGCACTTGCGGATTATGGCATCGGCAGTGTGGATCTGACCGAACGCAGTGTTTTTGCAACCGTTGAAGCTGAAGAAATGAAGACCGTCCTGCGGGCGATCGCCGAGCCATCTCAAGCCGGGCTTTTGCGGGCGGCGTTGTCCACGATGCTGCTTGGATTCGGCAGCAGGGAGCTGGCCGATCTGAATGCCGATGAGACCGAATTTAACCGGATTGTCGGACAGGTGAATGAATACCGGCAGGCATGGCTCGGCAGCGGTTTCGGCGCCATGTGGCGCAGGCTGATTGCACAGGAGAGGGTTATCGAACGGCTTTTGCCGCTGAAGAACGGGGAGAGAAAAATAACCAACCTGATGCACCTGATGGAACTTGCAACAGGTGCAGAGGAGACGCACCGCGGCATTGAAGCGCTTTTGCGCTGGCTGAGTGAAAAGCGTTCCGCCGGGGACGAGGAGGATGTGGCGCAGCTGAGGCTGGAAAGCGACGAAAATCTTGTTCAGGTCGTCACCAAACACAAGGCCAAAGGCCTGGAATGGCCGATTGTCTTTTGCCCGTTCGTCTGGAGCGACCGCAGCCGGTCATTGAAGGATGAGGTCTGCACCTATCACGAGGGCGATACCCTGGTGCTTGATTATGCAACCGACGACGAAAAAAAGAAAAAACAGGAAGACGAGGCCGGCGAAGAACGGGTGCGACTGATTTATGTTGCGCTGACGAGGGCGGCAAACCGCTGCTATATTGTCGCTGGTCCTTTCTGGCAACCGTCGGGAAAGGGTGCAACGGAAAAAAAGGCGAAGAAGAGCATCCTGAACTGGATCGTCGCCGGCGATGAGATAAAACACGGCGTGTGGGCGGAAAAAAAAGAGGTGACCGTTGATTCCATGCATCAGGCATGGCAGAGACTCCTGACATCAAACAAAGGGATCGGAGGGATTCCGTGGCCGGATAAAAAAGAGACAGTCCGTCCGGTTATTTGCAAAGAGAAGAGAAAATATGAAGCCCGGAAGGTCGGCAGACTGCCGGGTGTGGCCTGGAAAATATCCAGTTACTCATCGCTTACCGCCTCCTCCCTTGAAGGAGGAAGGCAACACGAACCGGCGACACAGGATTATGACGTCATCCCCCTTGCGATTGAAGATCATGATCCGCCTCAAGTCCTCCGGGCAAAGCTTTCGGGCGATATCATCGATTTTCCGGCCGGTACCACAACAGGACATTGTCTGCATGCCGTTTTCGAAAGGATTGACTTTCAGGACGAAAGCGGATGGAAAGACATCATCACCAACGTGCTGGCGAATTATCCGCCGGTGGATGCCTTAGAAAAGCGCGATGATCAGGTCAGCCGGATTCACGGTATGCTGAAAGATGTCATGAGCACCCCTCTGCCAACCGGGTTTAAACTCGGCGACGTTGCCAGGGCAAAAAGATTTTCCGAATTCGAGTTCGCCTATTCGGTACGTCACCTTGATCACGCAAAACTTAAGAATCTTCTCGACAAACACGGCTGCCGGATTCCCCCGCTGGATTTTCCCGATCTCGAAGGTTACCTGCGGGGTTTCATTGATCTTGTCTTTGAACACGCGGGCAAATGGTACGTACTGGATTGGAAATCGAACAAGCTGGGCATCAGTGCCGCGGAGTATTCCCGGTCGTCCGTCGATGAGGCAATGTTCAATCATGCCTATGAATTTCAGGGCCTGATCTATCTTATCGCTCTTCATCGTTACTTGAAACTGCGTATCAGCAAATATGATTACAGCCGGCACATGGGAGGCATTCTGTATCTCTTTGTCCGTGGCGTTCGTCCGGCATGGCCTTCGGCAGGTATCTGGCATAAACTGCCCGAGCCGGCGCTGATCGAATCACTGGATGCCCTGTTCTCTTCAGAAAACCGGAGGACCGTATAGCGTTGATGAGAAAACATGAAAACATACCTGCGGCCGATTATGCATCGCCCCTGTCCAGGGGACTTGCGGATTTTCTGAAGCGCCTTTCTTTGACCCTTGGTGCTACGGAAGAGGCGGCGCGCACAGCGGGCGATGCCGCCAGGGCGTGCGCTCAAGCCCTGGCCGAAGGCGATGTCTGCGCGAATTTCTCTCTGCTGGCCGCAGCGGAAGGCAAGCCGGCACAGGATGTACGAAAGCTGCTGGATGCTTCTTTGGTGGCCTCATCCGCCGGGGCGGATAAAAAATTGCCCCTCGTGTATGACGATGAAGGACAAATCTACCTGTACCGGTACTTTGCCTATGAGCGGAAACTGGCCGATGCAATTATCAGGCGGTTACCGGGGCCCGCGGCGCGGACAGTCAGCGCCGAATCGCGACAGTTTCTCGAAAAACGGTTTGCGGAAAATGCAAGGGAACTATCCGGCCGGCCGGACTGGCAGAAAATTGCGGTAGAAATGGCATTCACGAACCGCCTGACGATCATCAGCGGAGGACCCGGTACCGGCAAAACAACCATCGTAACAGCCCTCATCGCGGCACTGGCGATAAATGATCATCCCCCGCGAATCGCGCTTGTCGCGCCGACCGGCAAAGCGGCGGCAAGAATGGAAGAGTCGATGCGCAGTCAGATGAGCACACTTGACGCGGAGTTAAGGAAACGCATGCCCGAGCGGGCCTCCACCATTCATATGCTGCTGGGAGCCAGCCCGGCTGGCAATACGTTCCGCTTTAACGAAAACAACCCCCTGCCCTATGATTTGATTGTCGTCGATGAAGCATCCATGATTGATTTATCCTTGGCCTCAAGGCTGTTTTCCGCACTGCATCCGGATACTGGAATTGTTTTGCTGGGGGATAAGGATCAGTTGGCGGCGGTCGAAGCCGGAGCGGTATTCGCAGAACTGGCGCAGCAGACATCGGTTCCTGACAATATGGACAAGCTTTCGACAGGAAGCGGCACACCACCTCTCAACGCTCAACCAAACGAGAAAGGGCCGTTGTCCAGTTGTGTTGTCTGGCTCAAGGAGAATTACCGGTTCAGCGCAGCGTCGCCCATAGCTAAAGTGGCGGGCCTTGTCGTTAACGGTGAGGGGGAACAACTCATCGAATGGCTTCAAAATGAAAAAGGGGATAACATCAAGTGGGAAGCCTTTGATGAAGGACTGCCGTCGCGTGTTGTAGGGGCTCTTGTCAAGGGGTTTGAACCGTTTGTTGAGGCGGTAAATCAGGGCGATCCGGAGAAGGTGCTTGCCGCTTACGAAAAATTCTGCGTCCTTTGCGTCATCCGTAACGGCAGACGGGGTGTCAACGGTATCAATGACGTCATAGCGCGGCAGTTACGCCTGAAGATATCGGGAGAAGGACCTGGTGAGGGGCCTTGGTATGACGGTCGTCCGATTATGATTACGGAGAATGATTATGGCCTTGGGGTATTCAACGGCGACATCGGTGTGGCCCTCAAGACGAAAGACGGTCATCGTCGCGTCTGGTTCATGGACAAAGACGGAGGGTTGCGTTTTGTGCCTCCTTCTTCCTTGCCGGCTCATCAAACGGCTTTCGCCATGACGGTGCATAAAGCCCAAGGGTCAGAATTCGAAAATGTCTCGCTTATTCTGCCCGAGCAGGACACCCCCGTGTTGACCAGGGAACTTATCTATACGGCGGTTACCCGCGCGAAGAAGACTCTTCTTATATACGGCAGCGCGGACATTCTGAAGCTGGCCGTAGGCCGTCCAACATCGCGTCGCAGCGGCCTGGCGAAAAAAATTAGTACGCCACCATGACCGCCGACACGGACCGAATCCGGCAATCTTTCAACGCCCCCCCCTCTGTAGAACACAACCCAAGCCGTTTTTTCAAACCCCGGCGCGTAAATATTTTTGGAGAGACGGCTGAGAGTTTTTCTTCGGCTAATGTTCAGGAAATTTTTTTATGAAGGGAAATTGTACTGGCGCAGCAGATCGGCAAACTGATCCGGTGCAACAGGCTTGCTGAAATAAAATCCCTGCATTTCGTCGCAGATTTTCTCCCGCAGGAAATGATCCTGTTCCAGTGTCTCCACACCTTCGGCAACAATATTAAGGCTCAGCGTCTTGCCCATGGCAATGATGGCTTCAATGATCGCCTTGTCGTCGGAATCATGAGGAAGATTACGGATGAACGATCTGTCCACCTTGAGGGTATCGATAGGGAGATGCTTGATCTGGGAAAGGGATGAATAGCCGGTGCCGAAATCATCAAGGGCAAGGCGCACACCCATCTCCTTTATTTTGGTCAGCACACCGATCAGGCGTTCGGGTTTGAACATGATCATGCTTTCCGTGATTTCCAGCTCCAGAAGATTCGGCGACATACCGGATTCGTCCAAAGCATTTTTGATATCTTCTAGAGCCTTATCATCCATCAACTGACGAAGCGATAAATTGACCGCCACCCGGATGGGCGGCAGGCCCTGGCGCTGCCAGGCGACGTTCTGTACGCAGGCGGTTTTTAAGACCCACCGGCCGATGGGCACGATGATGCCGGTTTCTTCGGCGACCGGAATAAATTGGGTCGGCGTGATGGACCCCAGCTGCGGGCTGTTCCAGCGCAGCAGGGCTTCCACACCCGTGATCGTGCCGGATTTGAAGTCCATCTTGGCCTGATAATCCAGATACAATTCGTGGCGTTCCAGCGCCCGGCGCAGATTGGTTTCGATGGAAAAACGCTCGTAGGACTGCGACTGAATGTTCTGTGAATAAAACTGGTAGTTGTTCTTCCCTTCTTCCTTGGCAAAGTACATGGCCATATCCGCTTTCTTCATCAGGGTCTGTTCATCCTCTCCATCCGTAGGGTACACACTGATGCCGATGCTCGATGTGACGCGGCATTCTTCACCCAGCAGAACCATCGGTTTCATGACGGTGCCGAGGATTTTCTGGGCGACGATGGCGACGTTGGCCAGGTCGGTTACATCCTCGATGAGGATGATGAATTCATCGCCTCCCAGACGTCCGACAACATCTTCTTTATCCTTGGGGCGTCCGATCACGTCAGCGGCGCGCAGGGTTTGCCGAAATCGTTTGGCCATCTCTTTCAATAGTCTGTCGCCGGCATCATGCCCCATGGTGTCATTGATGATTTTGAACCGGTCGAGATCAATAAAGAGAAGCGCCAGCTGACGCTTGTTGCGTTTGGCGGACTTAATGGCCTGATTCAGCAAATGGTTGAACATCATGCGGTTGGGCAACTGGGTCAGATTATCGTGTGTTGCCAGGTATTGGATCTGCGCCTCGGCGCGCTTACGTTCGGTCACATCGCGGCTTTCGCCCAGGATGGATAAAGGTTTCCCATTTTTATCCTGAATGAAACTTAACGTGGTATCGAGCGATATGAGACGACCGTCCTTGCAGCGAAATTCAACTTCCAAGGAACGCTTATAGTCGGGCGGGGGGGGGACAATCTCCGCCTTGGCCATTTCCTCTGAAAACATTTCCAGCGCTTTTTGGAAAGATTCTTCGGTGAGAAGTTTATCCAGGGAGATCTCTTTAATCTCGGTAAACGTGTATCCTGATGCCTTCTCCGAAGACGGGCTGAAATATTGAAACTTCAAGTTCAGATCGAAGAGCCACACCTGGTCGGTCATATGATCCGCCAGAAGACGGTATTGTTCCTCGGCACGCTTGCGCTCGGAAATATCCCGGCTGACGCCCAGAACCCCGGTGATGTATTGTTCCTTGTCTCTGACCAGGGAAAACTTGGTTTCCGTCCACACGGGATTTCCGTCTTTCCGGTTGATTTCCAGGAGCAGGGTTCTCTCAGGGGAATCCTGGCTTTTGGATTTGCCCATCTCCATCATTTCGGACAACGTTTCCATCGCGGTGTCCAGGGAGGTGGGCGCAAAGGAATCGGCAAGATTCTGTTTCATTACGTCTTCCGGTTCGTAGCCTCTCAGGGTTTTGACCGACGGACTGACATAGGTGTAGATCAGATTCATATCCACCACGAAAATAACATCTTTGATGTTGTCCGTCAGCCGCTCGATGGTCGTAAGGGCATTGGTTATGCTGGCGCGGAGTCCGTTGATGTATCCGCCGATCATGGCAAACCACGGCAGAATAATGGCCAGGACGATAATGTTCAATAAATCCAGTTTGGGATTGATCAATTCCGGGTGCAGCTTGTAAACAAGAAAAATAACAGCCGAATAGTTAACCAACGCGTATAACGACAACAGCAGGAACTGCCGGACGCGCAACCGGAAAAATCCGAACACGAGCACAACCATGTAAACGAGAAGGCACGCGCCTCTGGCCTCGTAGGCATAGTACATGACCACCATAATCCAGAAGGTGGCAATCACCATTTGAAGAAGAGTCAGACTCGGATCTTTGGCTTTTTTATTGAATCCGGTTCTGAACACGGCATACAGAAGAATATTGACAACAATATTTGCGGTGACTCCGGCAACCAGGATGGATAACGGCACTTTTGTCAGTCCCAGTAAATAACTGGCAATGGTAATGGCGTTCCACATCACATACGCGCCAAAAGCGATGAGGAAGCGCTTGATTCTTAAAGTCTGATTGTAGTCATTTTCAGGAAAGATATTGATCATGAATATTTTTTTATTACCGCAACATCTCCCTTTCTGGATTGAAACAAATATACTCAAAAAAAGTTGTTAAGTAAATCATTTAATAGACCCGGATTGCCTCGCCCTCCCTCGGCCAATCGGGATTGCAGGGGGCCCATCGCATTTCCGGTGATCAACAGACGGATCACAAACGACGCCTGTTGTTGAGCATTGCTAAATTCCAGGCTGATCATCATTGACATATTCAGAACTTGGTAATATAAATGCGCATCAAAAAAATTTTCAGGGGTGTGAACATCGGTGCATGCCGGTCCGGCACGCGACTTGCGAACAACCAGGGGGCGTTGAAACGGATTGCAGTAAGACACTCTTTTTTTGAAATAATCCGGACAGTCGGCAAACACAACGAACCGGCTTATAAAGGAGAATATATATCTTCAGTATAATTCCCAAAGACGATCGCAAGCAGGCGTTGAGAATCAAAAGATTTTTCATCGCCTTCTCATCGTACGTCATGATTTGTTCTCTGGTGATCCTCGGCTATATTCTGGGATTTTCCCCCGTTCCTTTGCGCGTACTGGTTGTTTCCCAGCTGGGGATTCTGGCCTGTAATATTATATTATATGTAATGTTCAGGACCGGATTGAACAAAAGATTCAAGGATCCCAGTCTGACGCTTCTCCAGATCGTAATCGCCACGTGCTGGCTTTTGGAGGTTTTGTATTACGCCGATTCCGTTAGAAGCGCGGTGTTGATGGACTTTCTGATTATTTTTATTCTGGGCCTTTTCAAGTTTAATGTCAGGGAATTTCTTTTTCTCTCGTTTTTCACCGTTGCCGGCTACACCGGCGTTATTTTGCTGCTTTATATCAATCGTCCCGAATCCCTTAATTATAAGGTAGAAATATTGAATATTGCCATCCTGGCAACTGTTTTGCCCTGGTTTTCACTGGTCGGCGGATACATCACCCGGCTCAGAAAAAAGGTGGCCCTCTCTCTTGCCACCGTCAAAGAAAGCGAAAAAAAATATATCGAGCTGAGCATCATTGACGATCTGACGCAACTTTTCAATTCCAGACATTTTTACGCTCAACTGGAAAAGGAAATTGAAAGAGCCAATCGTTACAACCAGCCGTTGACCCTGCTGATGCTGGATCTCGATAAATTCAAGAATTTCAACGACACCTATGGGCACCTTGAGGGCGATCAGGTGTTATCCAGGATCGGTCATGTCATCAAACGATGCCTGCGCGATTCCGATTCCGCCTATCGGTACGGCGGCGAAGAATTCGTAATTCTACTGCCGATGACAAAAGCGGAGGCTGGAATAACAACAGCAACAAGAATCCAGGAAACGCTTAGAAAAACTTCGTTTTCCCCCGTGTCGGATCAGGAAATTTTTATGACAGTAAGCGTCGGTCTCTCGCAGTACATCCCCAGAGAGGATATGAAAGTCTTTGTTCGCCGGGTGGACAAGATCATGTACCAGGCAAAACATCAGGGCAGAGACAGAATTTGCACAGGCTAGAGAATCAGAGGTCGCCCCTTAAAAGGCGCGTATCAAGAGAAAAAATCCCTATTTTATTCTTTAAAAAAATTGGAATCGTGCTATTATAATTACGAATAATGGTTGACGGTGTAATGCTCTTGATGAAGAGGACTTTCGAAAAGCCATCAACGTGTGACGAAAATAACTTTTTGAAGAAAGGAATCGCACAATGACTTACAAAGAACTCTTGGAGAAGCAGATTGGAAGGGAATGTACGTTTACCGCAAGCCATACCAAGTGCGTAATTAATTTCGGAGCGGCAGAACCTTTTGCCAGCGAGGGAATCATCGAGAATGTTACCGATGACTATGTCATTATCAAAAGTCAAAGTTCAACTATGATTTATCTTCTGGTCAATACCTCCATATCGTATTAACACAAATCACAAACGGACAAAAATCAGATACCGACGGTAATTTCCCCCGTTCTATTTTTACCGGTTTTGCCATGTTTCCCGAATATGACTTTCACCGTCGCAGGGCAAAAACGCGGTTGATGTTTTTCTTGTATAAAAAATAATTGATGGTATGGTTTTCATGATTTTCGGAGTTCTGCGGACCGGGGTGATAATGTTTTTTCTTCGCTGCATACTGATATGCTCCGCGGCCTGTACGCTTATGACATCATTTGCATACGGTAATGTTGTTCAGGAATCGGATGCTCAGGTATGGAAAGTCGGCCGGCACCGGTGGACGATTCATGACGAATACCGATACGGCATCTGGATAGAAGAAAGCGTTACGGAGGATTTTTTCATTCGCCATAATATTCGCGTGGACTGTGCCGACGTTCCCTATGCCATGCGGTGGATCTATGCACGCATCCATCATCTCCCGGCAGCCGCAAGTACAGTTGATAACCGGTTCATCGGACACTGGTCCAAAGACTGGAGCCATCTACCGACAAATCCGCACTGGCATAAAGACAGACGTTTCCGGGCGGCATTAATGAGCGTATTGTCATCAACCTCCACACAGACCCTGCCGTCCGATACGTATCCGATAAAAATCGGCCGGCACTCCGTAACACCGGGAACCGTTTTCCTTTTTGCCAGAGATCATGCCGGTATTGTGAGCCATGTCGTCATGGACGGGAGCACCACCCATCCGGTCCAAACCTTTGAAGCCAGTTCACCGGCAAGGCTTCAGGGATTAAGGCTCAAGGATTTTCTCTTGCCCAATCCGAATGCCGATTATATTTCCGGCTTACTGAAGTTCCGCTGGCCGGTCTCGGACGGCAACACGTGGCGGTACCTTCCGCTGGAGGAGCAGCCGTTCTATTCCGATGAACAGTACCTGCCGGCTTTCACGAAAGGATATTCCAATTATCTCGAAGCGGTGGAAAAGCGAATCAACCCGGCAGTCTATGAGCCCGGCGAAAAGGCGGAAAAAATAATGATGACGCTCTATCGCCGGTTAAATGAACGTGTCCCGATTGTTCTTAAAGGTTATATAAAATGTCATGGCATAGAATGTCCGGAAGGCTCTCTTTTGTGGGAAATTTACAGCACGTACAATCGGGATGACTTTATCGGTTTTCTGTTGCACTACCTTGAACAAATTATTGCCAGGAATCACCTGGACAGAAATGACGTGCTTCATAAAATGGAGGGCATTCGCCTGCAAATTACTCCCGGCCGCTTTGTGACTTTAAGACACGTGCTGGAAAACTTCAAATGGATTGCTTCCGATCCCGAAGCCGGTATTGAAGCCCGATGGGGACTGGATAAATGCAGCACCATTGCGACCCGTCTCCGAACCGCAGAGGAGTCTATCGTGTTTATTCAGAACAAATACGGCGAGACGGATCCTCTGTTTGCCGAACAGTCCATCCTGAAACAACAGAAAATCGTTGACGAAATGACCAGTGAAAGCCTGGAAAACAACTGCATGAAAAACGCACTTCGATAATGATTGTCTCGCCCGCTCCAAAAATCTATTTTACTGCGAGCGTCCCGGCATTACCGCGACCTATTCCCATTCGATGGTGCTGGGCGGTTTGGAACTGATGTCGTAAACAACACGATTGACGCCGCGGACTTCGTTGATAATCCGGTTGGATATCCGGGCCAGAACATCGTGCGGCAGCGGCGCCCAGTCGGCCGTCATGGCGTCGTCGCTGGTGACCGCGCGAATCGACAAAATGTTTTCATAGGTGCGCTGATCGCCCATAATGCCGACGCTCTTGATCGGCAGAAGAACGGCAAAGGACTGCCACAGTTTGTAATACAACTTTCTGGCGCGGATTTCTTCCCAGAGAATCGTATCGGCTTTTCGCAAAATCGACAGGCGCTGCGGCGTCACCTCACCGATAATCCGGATGGCCAGACCCGGCCCGGGAAACGGCTGCCGCCAGACGACATCGTCCGCCAGACCCAGTTCTTTTCCCAAAAGCCTTACTTCATCCTTGAATAAATGCTTCAGCGGTTCTATCAGTTGCAGGCTCATGGTTTTGGGAAGGCCGCCGACATTATGATGCGATTTGATCACGGCGCTGGGACCGCCGAACGCCGAACACGATTCGATTAAATCCGGATACAGGGTTCCTTGAGCCAGAAATTTCACATTTTTGATTTTGCGTGCTTCGCGATTAAATACCTCGATGAAGGTACGGCCGATGATTTTGCGTTTCCTTTCCGGGTCCGTCACGCCCTTCAGTTTTTTCAGAAATATTTTGCCGGCCCGTGCAAAGCGCAGATTGATCTGCAAATGTTTTTTGAACATCCCGATCACGCGCTGCGCTTCCCCTTCTCGCAAGACACCGTTGTCCACAAAAACACAGGTCAGTTGTTTGCCGATCGCCTTATGCAACAGCACGGCAGCAACGGACGAATCCACGCCGCCGGAAAGTCCGAGAAGGACTTTTTCACGGCCTACCTGCCGCCGGATGTCGTTTACGGCTTCCTGGACAAAGGACTGCATGGACCAGGTTTTTTTACACCGGCAGATTCCGAAAAGAAAATTGGCCAGCATGATTCTGCCATCCCGGGTATGAACAACCTCCGGATGAAACTGCAGGCCGTAAAAATGCCGCCGAACATCTTGCGCCGCCGCCACCGCCGTATTGGCCGTGGTTGCCGTCACGGCAAATCCTTTGGGCAGCTCTCCGATGGAATCGCCGTGACTCATCCAGCAGGGAGTTTTCCGGGCAACGCCCCTGAAAATACCTTTTTGTGTTTTGACCAGAAGCTCGGCAAATCCGTATTCGCGTTTCGGAGAGCTGATCACCTTCCCCCCCAGAGAGTCGATCATGTATTGCAGACCGTAACAGATGCCCAGCACGGGAATACCCAGTTTGAAGATTTTTTTATCCACCCGCGGCGCGCCTTTGCTGTAGATGCTTGCCGGTCCGCCCGATAAAATTATTCCCTCCGGTTCCATCTCCCGGATGGCGGCTATGGAAATTCCGGGCGGTTCAATCTGGCAGTACACATGATTTTCCCTGACCCGGCGGGCAATAAGCTGGTTGTATTGAGATCCGAAATCGATGATCAGAATCACGTTGTCTTCTCCTTCTCCTGTTCCTTGGTTTTCATATACTACGCATACGACTATTTTTGCCTGCGGGCTCCGGATGCCGCTGATGCATGATCCCGCGCGCCAAAGGCCTGCGGCACCGGCCTGATATTCCGCAGCCGCCTCAAAAGCGGCAGCCGCATTGCCGTATGCGCCGAAGGTGCGGTTGTCTATCTTTTTTTCTCCGTTTCGTCAATGAGCAAAGAGCCGGGGAATTGTCGTCCGGACCGTTTCCGTCCCATGGCATCTATCAACTGATAAACAGCATTTCCCAGAATTTCGGGACAGGCCAGATATCGTCATCAACCAGGATCTCCAGGGCATCCGCATACTCGCGCAGTTCCTCCATCATTGGCTTGACCTTGGCGCTGAGCATCTCCGCTTTCTTCTGCTCATCATGCAGAGCATTGGCCGCCTCGATTTTCACCTGAATCTCTTTGTTCGTTGCATGGATGCTGTTGATCAGATCGGTGATTTTCTTCAACAGCTCAATCTCCGCCGTTACAGAAGCGGCATTCCCCAGCGCTTGCCTGGTGCTGTTGATCGCATCAGCCAACTTTTTCTGATACACCACGGCAGCCGGAATGATCTGGCTCGTACACAGAGTATTGAGACATTTAACTTCGATTTCCAAATCCTTGATGTAGCGGTCAACGTGAATCAACTGCCGGGACTTGAGCTCCGGATTGGAGAGAACCTGATATTTTTCAAAAAGATTCAACGCCTTGACCGTCGTCAGGGCCTTCAGGGCGGTAGGCGTGGTTTTTTCGTTCGGCAGGCCCCTCCGGGCCGCTTCGATTTCCCATTCCCTGCTGTAGTTGTCGCCGTTGAACAATACCGCTTTCGAATAGCTGATTTCTTCTTTCAAAACTTCCAGAACAGCCTGATTGATGTTCTTGGAGTTCTTCGTTTTGATTTTTTCAGCCAGCTCATCGAGGCTTTCCGCCACGATTGTATTAATGACCATCGCCGGGAAGGAAATGTTCTGCGATGACCCTACGGCACGGAATTCGAATTTATCGCCAGTAAAGGCAAAAGGCGATGTCCTGTTGCGGTCGGTATTGTCTTTGCTGAGCGTCGGCAGTGAGAAAATCCCCAAATCAATCAGATCCGCATTGGTTGCCTTGGTCACTTTTCCCCTCTGGATATTTTCCAGAATCTGCGTCAGTTTTTCCCCCAGAAACACGGAGATGATGGCCGGCGGCGCCTCGTTGGCACCCAGGCGGTGATCATTGCCATAAGTGGCCACGGAGGCCCGCAAAATGTCGGCATGCCTGTACACGGCGCGAACTGTCGCAATCAGGAATACCAGAAACTGAATATTGTCCTGCGGTGTTTTCCCCGGGTTGAGCAGGTTGTTGCCTTGGTCATCCGAAATGGACCAGTTGACGTGTTTGCCGGATCCGTTGATCCTGGCAAAGGGCTTTTCATGCAGCAGGGCCGCCAGCCGGTGTTTTTTGGCAACAGATCTGAGGGTGTCCATGACCATCTGGTTGTGATCGATGGCCAGATTGGCTTCCTCGTAAACCGGCGCAATTTCATACTGGCTCGGGGCAACTTCGTTGTGACGCGTCTTCGCCGGTATACCCAGCTTGAAAAGCTCCTCTTCCACATCGTGCATATAGGAGGATATCCGCTCCTTGATGCTGCCAAAGTACTGATCTTCCAGTTCCTGGCCTTTTGCCGGAGGAGCGCCGACGACCGTTCTTCCGCCCAAAACCAGATCCGGACGCTTGAAGTAGTAATCCATGTCAATCAGAAAATATTCCTGCTCGGGGCCAAGGTTGGGAAAAACTCTTTTGACGTTTTTGACTCCCAGGATATTGAGCATTTGAACGGCGCTTTTGCTCAACGCGCGGATGGAACGTAAAAGCGGCGTTTTTTTGTCCAGGGCCTGTCCGGTGTAGGAGATAAAAACGGTCGGAATGCACAGGGTCGTGGAAATGCCGTTGCGTTTGATAAAGGCCGGAGAGGACATGTCCCAGGCGGTGTAGCCGCGGGCTTCAAAGGTGGCGCGGATACCGCCGGACGGAAAACTGGATGCATCCGGTTCCCCCTGAACGAGCTGTTTGCCGGAAAATTTTTCCACCACCTGATGGTCGCCGCAGGGTTCGATAAATGCGTCGTGTTTTTCCGCGGTCATCCCGGTCATGGGCTGGAACCAGTGGGCAAAGTGGGTGGCCCCTTTTTCCAGAGCCCATTTCTTCATGGCCTCAGCCACGACATCGGCTGTCTTTAAATCCAGCCGCTTGTCTTCGTTGATGGCGTCCATCAGTTTTTTGAAGGTTTCTTTCGGCAGACGCTCTTTCATCGTTTTTTGGTTGAAGGTATCCTCGCCGAAATACTTTGAAACCGGAACGAATTTCTCCTTTTCAATAACGTATTCCCGCTCCGCTGCAGTGGTCTTTTTTGTTTTTTTCATAGTCTTTCTTATCCTCGCTATTGGATTTTTTTACTCGAGTGGTTTATTGTCCACGATTTCCCAGACGCCGGTCGGACAAACGCCGGCGCAAAAACCGCACCCCATGCAAAGTTCCGCATCAACAACATACTCATAATTTTCACCGTTTAGGGCTTTGCGCGAAATGGCATTCTGCGGACAGATGGTCTCGCACATACCGCAGTCACGGCAGGCGCCGCAGGACGCGCAGTTCACGGCGCAGGAAACGGGATCGGAAAAAGCCTTGATGCGCGAATCGAAATATTCTGTCTTCACCCGTTGAACATCGATCGGCGGCAGTTTGTCATATGTTTCACCGGCGCCTCTGAGCAATGCGTCAATTGTTCCGGCGGCGATTCTTCCCGCGCCGATGGCTTCAGTGAGCAAACCGGGCTTGGTGACATCGCCGACGGCAAATATCTGATCGTCGCTTGTTCTGAATTGTTCGTCCACCGCGATGAACCCGTTCTTGACGGCTATTTCTTCCGGCAAAAACGATATATCCGGAACGTCGCCGACAGCCACGATGACCGTATCCGCAGGCAGGATTTCCCCGTCGGTCAGTTCCACGCCTCTGGCCGTGATGGCCTTGGTAAAGCGGGGCCAGAGGAAGATCGCACCCGCCGCTTCGGCATGTTTCCGTTCCGTGCCGAAGGATGCCGGCTGCTGAACGTCAATCAGCGTAACGGTTTTGGCGCCCAGGCGAAAAGCTTCCGTCGCGGCGTCACATCCGACATTGCCGGCGCCAACGATGACGACTTTCTTTCCGACATTGATGCCGTTGCCTTTGCTCTGTTTCAGAAACTCGAGCGCGGTCAATGCTTTTTCCATTCCGGGGACATTTAGTTTCCGGGGTTTTGCCGCTCCGGCGGCAATGACGATGAAGTCGAATTCATTCTTCAATTTTCTAAACTTCTCTTTCGTCAAAGACGCGTTCAGATGAATGTGACGCAGATTTTTCGCCAGCCGTTTGAGCTCATGTTCCACAACATTATCGGGAATACGGCTCTGCGGAATGGTTTGGGTAATTTTACCGCCCAGATGTTTTCTGCTCTCGAAAATCACCGCGTCATGACCGTTCATCCATAACTGCCAGGCCACGGAAAGTCCCGCGGCGCCGCCGCCGATGATCGCTATTTTTTTACCGGTGGCCGGCAGTGGTTTCGGTTCTTTTGCTTCCAGAGACGCTTTCCCCAGAACGGTTACATCCACCGACGGCAGGCTGACGATTTTTCGCGAACAGTTCTGCATGCAAAGATTGGGGCAAAGATAACCGCAAACCGTCGCCGGGAAAGGCGTATACCGCAGGGCAAGATCCACCGCGTCTTTCATTTTTCCTTTGCGGATCAATTCCCATCGTTTTTGAACGGGAATGCCCGTCGGACAGCTCGCCTGACAGGGCGGCAGATATTTTTCATTGGCCCAGACGGGAACAAAACGGCGTAAATCACCGGTCGTGATCAGACCGATCGGGGACTGGTCGGCGCCGGTCAAGTCACCGATCAGACCGCCGGTGCCCAGTTCCTTTTCCCATGCCTCTTTCCGGTAAACCGTCATCGGACTCAGGGCACGCCCTTTCTTCTCGTGGGGTTTCAAAGCGGACAGAAGCTTCCAGTCCGAACGACGGGCGGTCAGTTCTTCACATAAGTATTGTTTGCCGACATCCTGCAGAAAGGCTTTCAGATTTTTTGTCAGCCACCGCCATTCCTCATCCGGAAGATCGGTAATGAGTCGCGCATCCTGGGTGCTGTAAGAGCTTTGACGGCCGCGGAAGAAAATCTTGCCTCCCACCATCCCCACGCAGGGACGGTAACCCAAAACGTCATCCTCATTTTCAGCGCCGACACCGCAGATGACCGCGATGCCGCCGGCCATGAATTCCGCGAACGAATCGCCGGCTTTTCCGAACACCCAGAGTTCCGGCGGATCAAAACGCGGATTGTGTTTGGTCATGGTCATGCCCCGGGCGCCGATATCGCCGTCAATAAAAACTTTCCCCTGGGCCATGGCGTTGGCCACCCCGTTGGTGGCATTACCGTGGACAATGATTTTCGCTCCGGCATTGAGCCAGCCCACGTCATCGGAAACCGGACCGAACACCTCGATGAGCGTGTTGGCAAACCCCATGGAACCGAGACGCTGTCCCGATGTTCCCGTCACATCCACCTTGATTGGCGTTTCTCCGGCCCGCCAGAGACGGCCGCCGATACCATGCTGGCCGTAAGCCGTTATCTCAATATGACGATAGCCCTCGGCTACAGCCTGCTGAATCCGCTCTTCGAGAATTCGCGATTCAACACGGATTCCGTTTTCCTGGCCGGTTACTTTTAACGATTCTTTCTTTGTCATAATCCCTGCACTGTTTTCATTCTACAGAACGTATTTTATTTTTAATCTCTCAGCCGCGCCGGCATCGGCAATCCCCAGCGCATCGGACATGCCGATCGGCAGAGATGTCGAACGCCCCAGCGGTGCGACGATTTTTTTCAACTCCGTATCAAAGCTCAAAAATACATCGACGAGCCGTTGAGCGACCTTTTCGGGATCCAGTCTCCGATAGAGTCGCGAATCCTGCGAGGTAATGCCTTTCGGACAGGCGCCGATATTGCAAATATTACAGCGGTCCGTCTCGGACCCCAGACAACCGGCCGCCGCCTGCATGATATATTTTCCGGTTTGAACACCGCTGGCACCCAGCATGATCAGGGCGGCGGCATTGGCCGCGAGATTGCCGTTCTTGCCGATGCCGCCTCCGGCAAACAGAGGGACTTCATTTTGCTTGCCGATCTTGACCAAATTCAGATACGCGTCGCGCAAATTGCTGGCGATCGGATGCCCCATATGATTCATGGAGACATTATAAGCAGCGCCTGTTCCGCCGTCTTCTCCGTCAATGGCCAGCGCGGCGGCATAAGGGTTCCTGGTCAGATTATTCAGCACGGCAAGCGTCGTGCTGGTCGCGGATATTTTCGGATAGACCGGCACGCGGAAACCCCAGGCCATGGACATGGACTGAATCATCTTGGCCACGGCTTCCTCGATCGAGTACTTGGTCTGATGTGTCGGCGGGCTGGGCAGGCTCACGCCCTGCGGTACGCCGCGGATGGCGGCGATCAGTTTATTGACCTTGTACCACATCAGCAATCCGCCGTCGCCGGGCTTGGCGCCCTGGCCGTATTTTATTTCAATCGCGCAGGGATCTTCTTTCATCTGCGGAAGACCATGAATGATTTCATCCCACCCGAAATAGCCACTGGCAATTTGCAGAATGACATATTTCAAAAAACGGGACCTCAGGAGTCGCGGAGGGCATCCCCCCTCTCCGGTGCAGATGCGCACGGGCATCCCCAGTTCTTCATTAAGATACGCCACCCCCATCTGCAGGCCTTCCCACATATTCGGGGACAATGCCCCGAAAGACATCCCGCCGATAACCAACGGATATATTTCACGCACCGGCGGCACCCATCCGTTTTCACGATGGACTTTCAAAAGCTCCTCCGGCGGAAGCACTCTGCCCAGCAGGGTCCTGAGTTCAAATTCATGACGTCCCGCATCCAGCGCCGGATCGGTCAGCATAGAAATCCGGATAAATTTTATTTTATCCAGAACGCTGTCCGGAACATTGCGCCGTCCGCCGCGCCTGCGGGGCTCGCCGCCCTGGTTGACGTGAAACCGCAGTTTGTCTGTTTCTTCCGCACGCACCGGCATGATGGCGCCGTTGGGACAAACCAGAGTGCACATGCCGCAACCGACGCAGGCATGCGCCGCATCGGTGCGCTGATCAATCCCGAAATAAACGGACAACAACTGGGCGGGTTTTTCTTCCAGACCGACAGGAACCTGCAGCGCGCGTTTGCGATGCACGCCCGGTTCGATCGCACGCACCGGACACACCGCGGTGCACCGGCCGCACAGGGTGCATTTCTCTTTGTTCCACATGATCTGCCAAGGCAGATCTTTGACGCTTAATGTGGATGGGTTAACGGTTCCAGCTGATTCCATTTTTCGATCTCCTGCCGTTCGCTGCGAACGATCACTGTTTCATATTTCATGGGTTGAAAATCCAGGTTAACATATCTGTCCGGAAGGGCCGCGTCGAGGCCGCACATTTCCGAAGAAAACGCGAACACCCCGGGACGACCGCCCACCACGCCAGGACGAAGTTTTTTCGAATCCTGCACCATGAACATCGATTTATCCGGCAGACATCCGATGACGCAATTGGGACCGTCAATAATCAGCGGGCGGCAGGACTGTTTCAATTTTCTGAGCCACACGCCGTCGGGATGACGGTTCAGTTCCCCGTCCTTAAGCGGTGTAATGATATGCTTGTACATTTCCATGCCCATACCCAATTGATGATACATGTAATGCAGAATATGCGTGAACGTTTCCGAGTCCGAATGATAACCGGTATAACCCGGGAATTTGCGGGACATCAGAAATTCCCGTATCGGAACAAAAGCGGTGTTTTCTCCATTTGTCACAGTCGCCATCCCCTGAATAAAAAACGGATGGCAGGCATAGATATTGATCGCATAGTTTGTATTCTGTCGTCCCTGGCTCAGGATAACGCGGGCCATCAGCTCTTTGCGGTCCAGTCCGAGATATTCGGCAACAGCGAGCGGATCTCCAACCTCTTTGATAATGATCACATCGGGCCAGAAACTGAACACCAGCATCGATTCGTCCTGCTCGCCCATCCGCCGCAATTCCAATTGAACCATCATCAGCCGAAATTCGATTTCGTCCCGGCATAATCCGTCCCACTCCTCGGGATATTCATAAATCCGGATAACGTAATTATCGCGTTTGGGCGTTCCCGCGGGAGGATTCTTTGCCGGTCTGATGGAAAGTTTGTATTTCACCATAAAATCATGATCGATCATGAATCGGTCGAGCGTTTTGAGTCCTTCATTGGAAAAAATCCCGGAAAGAATCGGCTCGTTTTTGAATTCCTGGAAATCGCTTCCCAGATCCGTCAGAAATAACCCGACACCCGAACCGTCATGCCCTTCCCTCATCACATCGATGGCGCGAATGGCTGCCAGCGGGGAAACCGGATCATTACTTGTCATGCCAAACAGGCGACACATATTTTCTTTCCTCCTTGGTACAAAAAGAGCACACTTGGACCGCCTTGGCTAACTGCTAAAGTCGTGCCATCAATGTTGAAAATTAAAATGTCCTGAATTAATCAACTTTTAGGTATTTTTTATGGAGAATTGCCGTACAGATAAAACAATGGAAGTGACATTTTTGTTCTTAGATAGAAAAGTGAAACATTTTTGTTCGATTTGCACCGAAAAATGTAGAGAGGTCATGGCAGGGGAAGGCCATCTTTAGCTTTTTTTACGGTAATTTTTGGGATCAATCCCCATCTTGGAAATTTTGTACTGGATAATCCGCTTGGTCGTACCCAACAGTTTGGCCGATTTGGTCTGATTACCGCTTGTTTCTTTAAGCGCGTCAATGATCAGCAATCTCTCCTGAGCCTCCACAACGGAAGACAGTTTGCCGCGACCTTTGCGATCATGCATTCCGTCTTTCAATTGCAGGGACGGGGGCAGATGCTCGCAATCCAGAACATCCGTCTTGGTCATCAGAACACCCCGTTCAATACAGTTTTCCAGTTCGCGGACATTGCCCGGCCATTTATGGGAAAGAAAAACCTCGATAGCCGCAGGGGAAATCCGTTTCACCTGTTTGCCCATCTCTTTACTGTACTTCAGAAGAAAGTGGTCGGCCAGCATAATCACATCGCTGCCGCGCTCGCGAAGAGGAGGCAAATAAATGGGAAATACATTCAGCCGGTAAAACAGGTCCGCCCGGAAGCGGTCGGAAAGGATATCCTGCTCCAGATTGCGGTTGGTCGCGGCAATAATCCGGACATTGACATTAACCACACGGGACGACCCCAGCGGTTGAAAACGTTTTTCCTGCAAAACCCGCAGCAGTTTGACCTGGGCGGCGGCTGAAAGTTCCCCGACCTCGTCAAGAAAGATTGTGCCGCCGTTGGCTTCCTCAAAGCGCCCGCGGCGCTGCGTCAAGGCTCCGGTGAACGCCCCTTTTTCATGACCGAACAATTCACTTTCAATCAGGGTATCCGGAATAGCCGCGCAATTGACCTGGACCATGGGACCGTTCTTACGCACTGAGTTTTTATGAATGGCACGGGCGATTAATTCCTTGCCCGTTCCCGTTTCTCCGGTGATCAAAACGGTGGTGTTGGAATCGGCCACCTGCGCCACCAGCCCGAAGACTTCCTGCATCGCCTTGGAATGTCCGATAATCTCCATCAAAGGCGCTCGGGTGCTGCCGATGATTTTACGCAAACGTTTGTTTTCCTCCTCAAGAGCGCGGATATGAACGGCCTTGGCCATCAGTTCGGCGACGGATGCCATCAAGGCGAGTTCCTTATCCAGATTTTCGACTTTGACGGCCACTTTATCGGCCGAGAGAACCCCCTCCACCATGAAATCATATATAATCGGCACGCATAAAAAGGAAAGCTCCGCGCGATTCAAATGACGGCGGGCACCGGTGCGGTCCAGGAAATGCGTTTCCTGACCCAGATTGGCCACCGCCATGGGCCGGCCGGTTTCTGCAACTTTTCCGGTAATGCCTTCGCCATGTTTATAGGTTATCTCAAGGCCATCTATATTCACATCATGGGCCACATCCAGCCACGATTCCTTATTATCGCGGTCAACGAGCGATATCATCCCGCGCTGCATCCCGAGACGAGAACTCATTTCCTTTAAAATCAGTGCAAGCTGATGGTGTAAATCTCCGGGTTGGGCTAAAATTTGCGCTATCGCATGCAGGGCTGCCAATTCCTCATAGGTATGAATACTCAATTGACTTTCTCTCTCTTCCAAAGATTTTTTTGACGTTTTAGTCATCTTTATTTCGCCAGCAATTTATTTTGTTACAAAATTGTTCAAATTTCAACCAATGTTTTTTCTTTAAAATCTCTCTATCGCAAATAATGCGCCAAATCATTACACCTTTGTAAAAAAATGCAGAAAGAATGCGAAATTATCGCCGCTGCTGAACCGGGCAAGATCATAAATACGTAAAGATATTTATTATGAGTATTTGATACAGGACAACTCGATTACAGTCCTGCCGTCATTTTTTGTGTAAGCAGAAAAGATAAAATGTCGGCCATCAGATCATTGATGGCTGTGTATTGATCAGGAGTTGTCGACAGTATTTCTTCTTCGGTCTGAATGAAGGGCGCCGGGACCAATTCATCGCGGCAGTTGGTAACAAGCGCCTGTGCTGCTGCGGGCATCGTTTCCAAGTGAAACTGAAGACCGATAACCGACTTGCCGACCTGAAACGCCTGATGTTCGCAGGCGTCGCTTTTTGCCAGAAGCGTTGCTCCCGACGGCAAATCAAACGTCTCCCCGTGCCAGTGGAATACGCTGATGGACTCCGGAAACGCAAAAACGGATTGGCCGTTTGATTCAATCCCATGGATCGGAAACCAGCCGATCTCTTTTACTTTATTGGGATACACTCCGGCGCCCAACGCGCTGGCAATAAGCTGCGCGCCCAGGCAGATTCCCAGCACCGGTTTACTTTTAGCGATGGCATCCCAGATGAATTGTTTTTCGGCAACCAGCCAGGGGAATCGATCTTCGTCGTTGACGCTCATCGGACCGCCCATCACTACAAGAAGATCTATCGTTTTAAGATCGGGGAGTTTGGCCGATTCATAGAATCTGGTGCTGGTTATTTTAAAACCGGATTTTTTCAGCCAGGACTCGATGCTGCCCAGCCCTTCGAAAGGAACATGCTGAAAGTAGTGCGCGCGCATGAAAGTTTTTTTCTCCGATTGTCATTGAAATTTTTAGTATCTCAGTAAATTTGCTGCAAATGGCTGATGGGCAAGGACTCGAACCTCGATTCACAGGGCCAGAACCTGTTGTCCTACCTTTAGACGACCCATCAGCAAAATCCATTCAAAGATCATCTACCAAAACGCATCGGCATTTAAATTTAGAATGCGTAACTCACTACAATGCCGCCATACAGAAAATCGCCTTCCTTATGGGAGGGATCGATGTCTCCTTTCAGTCCGCGGGCTTTCATCTCGTATTTCGCATCATCGGAAAGCGGAAAGACGTAGGTCAGCACGGGACTGATTGTCAGATGGCCGGTTACGGCAATCGGCAGAGAAACGGAGACAACACCGTCGTGCAAATTATTAAATTTATCGGTCGTGGCCAGTGAAGCGCTGTCAAATTCCGGATACGTTGCCTCATCGTCGCTTCTCAAATAACTTGCTTGAGCAGCAAATTTCAGACCAACTTTTTCATGCAACGCAAAAGTATGAGAAATTCCCAGCGTAGCATACCACTGATTGTAGTAATCGAACTCTTTATAAACAGTCAGCGTCGGAGCAAGAATCGTGTCAAGTCCAAGCATTACAAACACTTCCTGTGAATCCGGAAGATCGGCGCCGCCCTGAACGGCTCCTGCCAGGCCGTAATATATGTAACCTATGCCCGCCTGCAAGATCCCGAATTTATGCAAATAGGACAGGGTAACATCCGTCTCGGTGAAGTTGGATGAATAATCCACATCGAGAGCAGAGTACGGTTTTGTATCAAGATTTCCCCAGACATTGGCGGCAAAGCCTTTATAAGCGGCGGTAACGGAGGGTTGAATGACCACACTGTGACGGGTCAATTCCTGTCCGCGCCAGATATAGGCGCTCAAAACGCTTGCCGCAACCTCGCCGGTCACTTTATCTTCCGGCTGATCTTGCTCCACAGGTTTGACTTCCGTTGATGCGTTATCTCCCTGTTTCGGATCGGCAGGAACTATTTCTTCATCCGCCCAACTCATCACGGGCAGCAATGCCAGGATCAGAGTCAGCAAAACCATGATTATTCCAGTTTTTAAATTGTCTTTCATCTTTTTCATTCTCCTTTACAATTATTTTAATTCGAATCGGGCGCAATCAATTTCATATTGATGAATTTTATCCGCCAGAAAACTTTCCTTAATTCCCAAAAGTGAAGCCGCTTCCGATTGATCGCCTTTCGTTTTGAGCAGAACGTGCATGATCACCGCTTTTTCGCATTCGGAAACGCAACGGGCCAGGGCGTTTGTTTTGGCTTTATGGATGCGTATGCTCATAGCGGCCGCCTCAACCGATGGCTAAGCCACCGCGTTCACCGCTGCTGATTCTTATGCACTCGGCAAGTTCGACGATAAAGATCTTTCCGTCGCCGACCGAGCCGGTATGGGCCCCTTTCGTGATCGCTTTAACGGTCGGTTCGACAAAATCTTCATTGACCGCGATATCCAGCCTGACTTTATTGAGCAGGCCTCCGGCTTCCTTCGCGCCGCGGTAAATTTCCGTGACGCCTTTTTGCCGGCCCTGTCCCAGAACATTGGTGACGGTCATCAGATTGACGTCCACGGCCTCCAGTTCTCTTTTCACCGCTTCCAGTTTGTGCGGCTGAATAATGGCTATGACTAATTTCATAATGCATTCCTCCTATTCGATCACGGTGTAAGCGGCTTCGCTTTGTTGCGTTAAATCCAGACCAACGACTTCATTATTCTCTTCCACACGCATGCCGATGAGCGCATCCACGAGCTTGAAGATGATGAAGGTCATGATCGCGGCAAAGGCGACGGTGACAATCAGCGACAGAGACTGAACGTAAAGCTGATGGGCATTGCCGAAAAGCAGACCGTCGGCTCCGGCGGCGTTGACAACTTTTTCCGCGAACAATCCGGTGGCGATGGTTCCGACGGTTCCGCCCACGCCGTGCACGCCGAAGGCATCCAGAGAGTCATCGTAGCCGAGTTTGCCCTTGATGACCGCAACCGCGATATAGCAGACGACGGCGACGATCATGCCGATAAACATGGCATTCATCGGATTGACAAAACCGCAGGCGGGCGTGACGGCAACGAGACCGGCCACGGCCCCTGTTGCCGCGCCCAAAATGGTCGGCGTGCCGTTGTGCCACCATTCAATCAAAGCCCAGGTGATGCCGGCGGCAGCCGTGGCGATATGTGTGGTCACAAAAGCATTGGCGGCCAGGCCATCGGCGGCCAGGGCGCTGCCCGCGTTGAAGCCGAACCAGCCAACCCACAATAGAGCGGCGCCCAGAACGGTAAAGGGCAGATTATGCGGCCGAATGGGTTTATGGTTGTAGCCGATTCTTTTGCCCAGCATTAAAGCCAGCACTAAAGCAGAAATTCCCGAACTGACATGCACGACAATTCCCCCGGCAAAATCCAGGGCGCCCAGCGTTCTCATCCAGCCGCCGACACCCCAGACCCAGTGGGCCAGCGGATCATAAACAAAGGTCGCCCATAATAAGGTAAAGACCAGGAAGGCGGAAAATTTCACGCGTTCCGCGTAAGCGCCGATGATTAATGCCGGCGTAATGATCGCGAACATGGCCTGAAAAATCATAAAGGCGTAATGAGGAATGCCGCCGGAATAATCCGGATTCGGCGTTGCGCCCACTCCGGCCAGCCCCATCCAGTCCAGTTTACCGATGATGCCGTGAAAATCCGGGCCGAATGCCAGCGAATAACCGAACAGCATCCACTGCAGACTGATTACACAAACAATGACAAAACATTGCATCATAATGGAGAGGACGTTCTTGCGGCGAACCAGTCCTCCGTAAAAAAATGCCAGCCCCGGAATGGTCATTAACAAAACCAGGGCGCTGGCTGTCAGAACCCACGCTGTATTTCCAGAATCCATAATCAATACCTCCTGATGAATTTATCCTTCGTCTGTATTATGGCAAGGACAATGCCAAAATGTTTTTATTGTGATAAGTTATTGGTATTATTTATTAATACGAAAATTTTGAGGCTGATAAATTGATACAATACTGTATAAATCATGGTTTTTGAGTCCTGAAATGTTGACACTTCTCCCGTTTAAAAACAATCCGGCTTCTCAAAAAACGTTTCAGAAATGTTTCTTCCGCAAAATTGCCGTCCAAAGATTTTTAATTTCTACCTCCCCCTCCCGAATGCAGTTCGTTCCATGCAAGAAGAAAAATATTCTGGCACAAAAATTGATTCATCTATCAGGAAGCAGAAACTGATTTTTCATCAAACACCGCCGGATGCACCGATAAACGTCATTGTGCTGATGAAAATACTTGAAATTATTATTCTTTTGAAAAGAGGCGCCGTTTAGGACAAGAAGAAATAAAAATGGAACGATTATTTATGGTACAAATTTGTTCCGAATAATGGATGAGGGAAAGATTTATGACACCATATGCACGCGTCAGCACAGGAACGAGCAGCCTCGATGACATCATCAACGGTCTTCAAATGGGGGATAATGTTGTCCTGCAGGTTGACGACATCGAGGATTACAAAAAATTTGTCGAGCCGTTCGTCAAAACCTCTCTTGCTTCCAGGCATCGGCTGGTTTACATGCGCTTTGCCGCTCACCCGCCTCTGCTGGAGGCAAACAAAAAAATCAAGGTATACAAGCTCAACGCCAACAACGGGTTTGAATCGTTTTCGACACAGGTGCACAACATTATCAAGGAAGAAGGACGGGATGTGTTTTATGTCTTCGACTGCCTGTCCGATCTGTTGATGGCCTGGGCCACCGATCTGATGATCGGAAACTTTTTTGTGATCACCTGTCCTTATCTGTTCGAACTAAACACAGTCGCGTATTTTGCCATTCTGCGCAGCAGCCACTCTTTTAAAACCGTAGCGCGGATTCGCGAAACAACGCAGGTGCTGCTGGATATTCACAACAGCAACGGCCAGTTGTGCGTCCACCCGCTTAAGGCATGGAAACGCTACACGCCGACCATGTTCCTGCCGCACATCATGGAAAATGATAAATTTGTCCCGATATTAAACAGCGCGGATGCGGCAAGTTTTCTTTCCTATCTCACGAACAAAAACACCACGGGCGGCGTGCGCAATCTGGATTATTGGGACCGCCTGTTCTTAAAGGCCAGTAATCTTCTTGAAGACCCCGACGCCGTCCTTGATAGACAGGAAATGGTCGATTCTCTTTCGAGAGTAATGATCGGGCGTGAAAAAAGAATGCTTTCGCTGGTCAAGGAATACTTTTCACTGGAAGATTTGCTGGAAATCAAGAAACGCCTCATCGGCACGGGGTTTATCGGCGGCAAATCGGTCGGTATGCTGATGGCGCGCAATATTCTCCGCAAGGACCCCGCCTTCGACTGGGATTCCGAACTGGAGTTGCACGATTCCTTTTATATCGGCTCGGACATTTTTTATTCATATATGGTGCAAAACGGCTGGTGGAAACTGCTGATGGCGCAAAAAACCGACGAGGGATATTTTGAAGTCGCCCGGGAGCTTAAAAGCAGGATGCTTCACGGCATTTTCCCCGACGAAATCAAAGAGCAGTTTCAGCTCATGCTGGAATATTTCGGGCAGTCGCCGATTATCGTCCGGTCCAGTTCGCTTCTGGAAGATGCCTTCGGCAACGCCTTTGCCGGAAAATACGAAAGCTATTTCTGCCCGAATCAGGGCACGCCTGAAACACGATATAAAAACTTTGAGGATGCCGTAAGGAAAATTTTCGCATCCACGATGAATGAGGACGCTCTGACCTATCGTGTTCAACGCGGCATGGCTCATCAGGACGAACAGATGGCGCTGCTGGTGCAGCGCGTTTCCGGATCACATCGCAACAGATATTTCTTCCCCGACATTGCCGGTGTGGGCCTTTCCTATAACACGTTCGTCTGGCAAAAAGGCATGGATCCGAAAGCCGGAATGCTGCGGATCGTCTTCGGCCTGGGCACAAGAGCCGTCAATCGCGTGGAAAACGACTATCCCCGTATTGTGGCGCTCGACGCACCGCTGATCAAACCCCACGCTAAACAGGAGGATATCAGGCGGTTTTCCCAGAACGAAGTGGATGTCCTGAATTTGAAAGACAATCATTTCCAGACACTGCCGACTTCCGACCTGCTGGACTATGCCATCGAACCCCATATCGGTATGATTGCCGTACGCGATGCGGCCGTTGACGAATATTATCAGTCGCTGGGACGGGAAGCGAAAGAAACCTGGATATTGACCTTTGATGAATTGCTGGAAAATACGCCTTTTGCCAGGACAATGTCCGATATGCTTAAAAAACTGGCGCAGGTTTACCGCTATCCGGTAGACATCGAATTTACAGCCAACTTCAATGCAGAGGGAAAACCCAAAATCAACCTTCTGCAGTGCCGCCCCTTCCAGACCAAGGGACACTACAGCCGCGTGGAACTGCCGGAAAAAATCGAAAAGTCCAGAATCCTCTTAAGGCAGGAAGCCAATTTCATGGGCGGAAGCGTTTATCAAGCCATATCCCGCATCATTTATATTGATCCCAGAGGCTATGCCAGACTGACGGTTTCAGAAAAACACGAGGTCGCGCGACTTACGGGCAAGCTGAACAAACAGATCGGCAAGCGGGAGAAAATGCCCACAATTCTGTTCGGTCCCGGACGATGGGGCACCACCACGCCCGCCATGGGCGTTCCGGTAACCTTTTCGGAAATCAACAATATCATGGCCATCGGCGAAATTGCGTACCAGGACGGCGCGCTGATTCCGGATTTATCTTTTGGAACACATTTTTTCCAGGATATGGTAGAGATGGACATTTTTTATATGGCCATTTATCCCGAAAAAGAGGGCGTTTTTTTCAACACGTCGTGGATGGCCAAACAGCCCAACATTCTGGCCGACCTGATGCCGGAGGACGGGCGCTTTGCGAAAGTGGTTAAAGTTTTTGATATGCGCAACCAGGATTTACGGCTCCTGTCGGATATTGTTACACAGAAGATGATTTGTTTTTTTGGAGATGCATCAGCAATCGGAAAATAGTTGACTTATGATATCGGAAAATATTCGTCGCCTTGTTAAAACCGTTGTTCATTTCGCCGGTCGCTGCCATATATATGTCGGCCGCCGTCCCGACCATGTCGCAAGACCTTCTCTGATTTTTTTCCCGGTTCTTGACGGGTATTTATGTTGCGGGTTTGCCGGGTTGATGACCTGCGGCCTGAAAAGTCAGCCGCCGCAAACCCGGGCCGATCTCACGTTGGTCGCCCTGTGGAAAAAACTTAAATCCGCCAACGTGAAAAATCCATCCAGGCTGCCGGATGTCACCGAAACCGTCAACGCCATGGCAGATACCGTCGCGCAACTCAAAAAAGAAGAGGCGCAGGAATTTCTTTTTTTTCATCCCGATTACTCCTCTGATTTGTCCGTTTTCGCCGCCGACCTGAATCGTTTTATCGCAGAAAAAGAAAATCGGCTGGATGAGCAGACAGCGTTCCTCACCTCGGCGGAGCTCGAATCCGTCAACAGTCTCATCGTGATGCTCAAGGATATTGGCTGGGCGCTGGAGAAGGACATTCTGGCCAATCTGCCCAAAATTCTGGCGCTGACAGGCGCCGGAAACCGTGCCGATATCCGGCCGGCCGCATTCAGAAAATACCGGAAACTGAACCTGGCGTTAAACGCTTTGGACCGCCTGGAAGTCAGAGGCCGGGATTCCGCGGGGATTGATTTGACTTTCGCTCCGGAAAGCGAAAACGATCTGAAAGCAGCGCTTCAACGGATAACGGAACAGGGATGGCTTGCCGACTATGAAAAAAGAACTCAGCCGGGAGATCTTCTCAATCTGTCTGTCTCCGTCACAAAAAACACCCGCGGGACGAATGCCGGCATTGTCGTCACGTTCACATATAAAACGTTCTCCACGGTCGGGAAACTGGGACGGAATGTTGCCGAGCTGAGAAATTCGATACGCAACGACCGCATTTTAAGGTGCTTTGCCGACCTTGAGACATCCTGTGAAAATGTTCTGATGCATACCCGCTGGGCTTCCGTCGGCTCCATCACGGAAGAAAACTGTCATCCGGTGAATAATCATTCCATGATCCGTTTTGCCTGTCCTTCTACCGGGTATCCGGAAAGCGATGTCCAGATCCATGTCGTTCTCAACGGCGATGTGGACAACTACACGCCGTTGCGGCAGTTTCTGGAAACCCAAGGCGAGATGATTGCCCGGCCGATCACGACAGACACAAAAATCATTCCCCTGCAGATAGAAAAATTTCTCCACTCGGGGCATACGCTGACTGAAGCCTTCCGCCGTGCCGTCAATGATTTGGCCGGCTCTCACGCCATCGCCATGACGAGCCATCTGGAGCCGGGCAAGATGTTTCTCGCGCTCAGGGGAAGCGGCCAATCGCTGTATATCGGCGTCAGTGACGATCAATATATGTTTTCCTCCGAACTCTACGGGCTGGTGGAAGTTATGCCGCGTTTTCTCAAAATGGACGGCGAAGCAGGCGGCCAGATTTGTATTCTTGATCAAAACGGTCCGGCAGGCGTGCGCGGCATCACGTCCTATTCCTACGACGGCAAAATTCTGGCGTTAACGGAAAATATGCTCGGAACAGCCGAAATCACAACCCGCGATATTGATCGCGGAGATTATCCGCACTTCTTCCTGAAGGAGATTTCCGAGTCGTCTCTGTCCGTCAAAAGAACCCTGCGGGGGAAATACCGCATGACCGCGACAGAAGCGGCGCTTCAGCAGGTCCGATTCAACCTCGGCGAAGATATTGTTCCCGCCGACATCATTGCCGGATTGAAAAAAGGCAGAATCAAGAATATCGTGATCATCGGACACGGAACGGCGGCCGTTGCCGGTCAGGCGGTGGCGGACGCTTTTTCCCTTTATCTGGGATCATCGCCGCTCCATATCACAGCGCGCGTTGCCTCGGAGTTGAGCGGCTTCGGTCTGAAAGATGATCTGTCCGATACGCTGGTCATTCCGATTACACAATCGGGAACAACAACCGATACCAATCGCGCCGTGGCGATGGCCAAAGAACGCGGCGCCCACGTTATTTCGATTGTCAACCGCCGGCAATCGGACATCACGGCCAAATCTCATGGTGTGTTCTACACAAGCGATGGACGGGATATTGAAATGTCCGTCGCTTCCAGCAAGGCTTTTTACGCCCAGATCGTCGCCGGACAGGTGCTGGCGCTCTTTTTTGCCCAGAGTCTGCGGACCTGCACGGATGAAGATATCATCGCCTGTTTGAGAAATCTCGAATCGGCACCGCTCCTGATGAACCAAATCGCGTCCGACTGCGCGTCGGTGGCCTCGACCGTGAAGGATGCCATCGGCAAAAAATACTGGGCCGTTACAGGCAGCGGTCCGAACAAGGCCGCCGCGGATGAAATCCGCATCAAACTCAGCGAACTCTGTTACAAAACCATTTCAACGGACATCGTCGAAAACAAAAAACATATCGACCTGTCCGCCGAGCCGCTGATTCTGGTGTGCACCGCGGGGTCTCCTGAATCGGTCACCGCCGACATCGTCAAGGACGTGGCCATTTTCAAAGCTCACAAAGCCAACGTGATTGTCATCGCCGATGAAGGCGAAAAACGTTTTCAAGGCGTCGCCGATGCCGTGATCGCCGTTCCGGTTGCGTTTCCGCCGCTCCCCGTTATTCTTAACGCGATGGCCGGGCATTTATGGGGCTACTACGCGGCCTGCGCCATTGATGAGGAAGCACAAATCTTCCGGGCCTTCCGAGCCCGTCTTCATGATATTTTAATGCTAAAGGCGCGTGAGCAACTGTCCGTTTTTGACCTGACGGCGGATGTGTCGGTCAAAGGAATCATCAACACGTTCTACCAGTCGTTCAACACCCGTCGCCAACAGGGCGCCTTCAGTTCTCTGGAGGGCAAAACTCTCTCCGATCTGATGCTTCTGCTGAAATATGCAGCGGGCAAACTGCCGCTGAAGGATATGGCTCTGGATTTCGTCAACGACCAGGGCATCTTTTCACCGTTTGAGTTGCTCGATACAACCCTGGGCACGGTCATTGACGAATTGTCGCGTCCCATCGACGCCATACGGCATCAGGCAAAGACCGTTACCGTCGGCACGAGCCGAAAAGAAAGGCCGCCGGAAGGCATTGTTTTTGATCTGCTGAAAACGCTCACCTTTGACATCGCGACTCTGACGTATCGGGATATCATGATGATCAGGCGCATCCAGCCCGTCATTGCATCGATTCCGGGATACACGATTTATGACATCAGCGCTCTGGACCAGCAGGGCAATCCGACAGACGACTCGCTGATCGCCGTACGCGTGAAAGGAGGCCTTGCGGCCGGAATGAAATCGCGCGCCGACAAGCCTGCCGTGCTGATGGGGGTGAAAAGAACAATCGTCAGCACGGGGCATGCCTATCTGGGCAGGGGAAAAACGGACAACGCCCCCATTCTGATCATCCCGTTGAGAACGCAGGAAGCCGGAATTGGCAATCTCCTGCTGCTGCATGTTCGATTCGATGAAAAACTGACTCTTCAGGAAAAAATTGACGCGCTGGGATACAGATACAACGACATTCGCAATCTTATCGACGAATACAATCTCAAATGGGATGACCGGTTTATTGACCGGTTTTCATTGGAGGCGCTATTTAGCGAACCGATCGAAATCATCGCCGGCAGGATTAAATCCCAACTGAATCCGTAGTACCGTATTGACGGTAAATCCCGGATTAACCGATAATGAGTTCTAAACATTTTTATCGTTTTTTTCTTTTTGGATCAGACGTGCCTTTATTTGCCGGGATATTCTCTGTTTTGATGTTGGGAGACAGTAAATCATTGATATTCAGATTAACGGAGAATTGCCTTGATTCCTTCTTAATGCTGTTCAGGATGATGTTCACAATCGCATCGGTGTATTGAGGCAGATTTTTGGGTTCACCGAGCAGCAGCTTCCGGATGCACAGATGTTCAATGGTGCCCAAAAGCATGGACCGGACAAGGAAAGCGTCGGTATCTTTCTTGAATGTTCCATCTTTAATTCCTTCCTCAATAACCTCCAGAAGCCCTCTAGCCACTTTTCTGACCATCCCGTATGCCTTGGCCTTTAAAAATTTTCTATTGGTCTTCAGCTCCAGCATCACCAGGGAAGCGTAGAGAGGATTCTCATCATAAACGGTCAGATATCCTTGCACAATGCCCCTGATTTTTGCCTCCGCTCCGCGAAGATAGGGAGCCACGTATTCCATGATGCGTATCGGCTCTTCCATAAACTTTTCAGGAATGGCAAAAAGCAAATCTTCTTTGGTCTTGAAATATTCATACAACACGGGCGTGGACACGCCTGCCTTCCTGGCAATGTCGGTCATGGTTGTGTCTGAATAACCTTTCTCGGCAAATACCCGCAGGGCGGCATCAATAAGATTATCTTTCCTTGCTTCCTTGATATCGTGTCTGGCCATAGCCTCTCCTTATCCGTTCAGTGCCGCTTATCTAAAACAGATCATGTCAAAACACAAGCACATTCATGGACTTTTATGCCGGGATCGCCCAAAACACCTCTCAACCAAATATCAATTATTATTTATGTTAATAATATTAATTCACCTAATAACTAATGTCAATAAATATTTCTTGACATTTAATTATCATGATTTAATATTTATACATATATTTTAAACGTTGATAATTATATACCGCAAATACAAGACATGACCGAAAGGAGCGTCTGATGAGGACAAAAGAACAATACATCAAAGGCCTGCGGAAAATGAAAAGAAATCTTTATTTCAACGGCAGTAAAATCGATCGGGATGATGAGGAACAGCTTCCCGCCTTGAATGTCATGGGATTCACGTTCGATGCTCCGCATATTCCTGAATTCAAGGATCTGTGCACCGCCAAGTCTCATCTTACCGGCGAAACCATCAACCGGTTTTGTCACGTTCATCAAAACTCCGATGACCTGCATAGAAAACAGGATATGACACGTGCGCTCTGCCGCACCGGCAGAATGTGCATTCAGCGCTGCATGGGCGTAGATGCCATCAACGGGGTCAATGCGGCAAGTTATGAAGCGGACAAACAGAACAATGGCAGTACCGAGTATCATAAAAACTTTCTCAAATGGCTGGAAAACTTTCAAAGAAATGATCTGGTGGGCTGCTGCGCTCAAACCGACATGAAAGGGGAACGTCTTAAACGTCCCGCCGAGCAGACCGATCCCGACATGTATCTGCGTGTTGTGGAAAAGAAGAAAGACGGGATCGTCGTTCGGGGATGCAAGCTACACATTTCGGAGGCATCCATTGCTGATGAAATTATCGTCGTGCCGACGAGAATTCTCGGTCCTGACGAACAGCAATTCGCGGTGTCGTTTGCGGTGCCGGCAGATTACGATGGCGTCAAACAGGTTGTTCATATTCACAAAATTCGCAAGCGGACCCATTTCAAAACCGGAAACCCCGATATCGGTTATACCGATTCCTACGTGATTTTCGATGATGTGTTTGTACCGTGGGAGCGGGTTTTCCTCTGTGGCGAATATGTACACGGCGGTGCTTTAGCCATGCTTTTTGCGCTTTTCCATCGTCACAGTTACTCAGGCTGCAAACCGGCAATCGGCGACATGCTGCTGGGCACAGCTTCGCTGGCGGCAAAAATGAATGGGATATCGAAAGCGCATCATGTGCGGGAAATCCTTTCCAGGATCATTATGGTTACCGAGCTGGGTTACGCGGCCGGATTTACGGCGTCCGCCAAGAGCAAACCGGAAATTTATGTTCCCGGCATCGGCCAGATGCCCTATGGTCCCGGTAGTTATATTCCGCATTCCATCTATGCCAACGTAGGTCGATGTCTCACCGGAGAAGCTGTTTTTGATGAACAGGAAATGCTCTGCAACATAGCTGGCGGCCTGCCTTCAACATTCCCTTATGAAGCGGATCTCGCCAATCCGGAATTGAAACCGCTTCTGGAAAAATATCTCAAACGCAACCCCAAAATCCCGATAGCCGATCAGATCAAATTCTGGCTGCTGTTCGCGGAAGCAACCTGTTCATCCAGTACGGGATTTATGTGTTACGGGTCTTATCACGGCGGCGGCTCTCCGATTATGGAGCAGATTGCCATCACCTTGCAGTACGATACGAAACTGCGCGAACACCTGGTGAATGCTGCGGCCGGCATAGAGAAACTCGATTACGGCCGTGTGACAAAAATTTAGATAAATTTTTTGCCCGGGCAGCCGGTCGGGCAACCCTAAACACCTTTTGATTCAGCGGCACACAAGAAAGGGAAACAAATTCTTTTATTAAAGGAGGTTTGTGATGAACTATCGTGCGGACACGCTTTGCGGACTTTTTCACAATCAGGCTCTGCGTTACGGGGATCGATTCGTTTTTCTTACGGGCCGTTTCGAAGCCGACGGACGCGCCAGCGATAAATTCAGTTCGCGGACATGGAAACAGGTACGCGAAGAAGCCATTGCTCTGGCGAAAGGGCTGATGGCGCTGGGAATAAAAAAAAAGGATAAGGTTGTGATTTACTCCGAAAGCCGTCCGCGCTGGATTATCGCTGATCAGGCTGTTCAGGCCTGCCGCGCCATCGGCGTTCCTCTTTATCCGACCGTTTCGGAGGAAGAACTGGATTACATGCTCGAGGACAGCGAGTCCTGTCTGGCGATTGTCTCCACTCCGGAAAAAGCGAGACGGGTGCTTAAAGTAACGGCAGGCAAAGCCAAAATGCCCGTGATTATGATGAGCCCCTGGGATGATGTCGGTCAAAAACCTGAAGGCGTTTACACCTTCCCGGAGGTATTTGCATTGGGTGATCCCAAGGTGAAACTGGACGTGATAGAAGAGGGGATAAGAAGCGTCGTTCCCGAAGATGTCGCGTCGATTATTTACACGTCCGGAACGACCGGTAAGCAGAAAGGCGTGATCCTAACGCAATCCAACTGGATTCATTCCATGCACCAGTGTTCCGGCTCCGAAATCATGGCGCTGACGGCCCAAAAAGATTTGCATTTGAAGGCGCTGGTTCATCTGCCGCTTTGCCATGTCTACGGACGAATGAGCGATTATCATACCGCGGGACTGAAAATGGGCGGTGAACTTGTTTTTGCTGAGAGCTATCAGACCATTGCCCGTGACCTGCGGGAGGTTCGTCCGAATATAATCAACAGCATTCCCCGCCTTTATGAAAAGACGTATGAAATCGTTCAGTCCACCCTTTCCAGGGCCAAGAAACCCTATCAGGCGATCTATAACTGGGCCATGAGCAAGGGCAGAATTTATGTAGACTGCATGGCCACGGGAAAACGCATGCCGCCTCATCAGCTTATGCTTTTCGGCTTGGCCAACAGCCTGGTTTTCGACCGTCTCAAAAAAGAAATGTGCATGGACAAACTGGTGATGGCCTGTTCCGGCGGCGGAAAACTGTCCAAAGATATCTGTATTTTTTACAGAGCGCTCGGCATCCAACTGATTGAAGGTTACGGCCTGACGGAAACCACCGCCATCAATAATCTCAACGCGCCGGAAATCATGATGGAGAAACCACCCACCGGTTTTCTCAAGGTTCTCTATGACAGGATTATGGCCCTGACATTGCATCTGATGGTGGTGCGGCAGTCGCAGGGCAAATCGCCGTATGCCAATCCGGTCATGTCCCTGCTGCTTTCGCTCTGCTACAATACGCTCGTTTACCGGTTGCGGGTGAAGCCGGGCTTCGTCGGACGTGTTGTTCCCGAGACGGAAATGCGCATCGCCGAAGACGGCGAAATTCTCATCAGGGGGCCGCAGGTGTTCCAGTGCTACTGGAAACGGGAAAAGGATACCGCGGATGCCTTTACGCCCGATGGATTTTTCATGACCGGCGATATCGGTGTGGCGGACGAGGAGGGCTTTCTGCAAATCACCGACCGCAAGAAGGAACTGTTTGTCACCTCCGGCGGCAAGAATGTGGCTCCGCACCCGATTGAAGTGGCCCTGATTGAAAGACCGTACATTGATCAGGCCTGTCTGATCGGCGACGGACGCAAGTATCTGACGGCTTTCATCATCCCGGATTTTGAAAGCCTGAAACGCTATGCCAAGGATCATGGCATCACCTGCGCTTCACAGGAGGACCTGGCCAATCATCCGGATATCAAGGCGCTTATCACGAAGGAAGTCGATCATGTCAATGCCACTCTGGCGCGTTACGAGCAGATAAAATATTTTACGATTCTCGGCCGCGCCTTTGATGTTGCCTCCGGCGAACTGACGCCGACCATGAAAATCAAGCGCCGGGTCGTCAATGAAAAATATCAGCAACAGATTGAGGAGATGTACGGCAAACCGAATCAATAAATAAAATCAGTTTATTGTTTATTATGGAGAAAAAGCATGATCATTGACTGTCATTATCATCTGGAAGAAAGGGTTTTTACAGTTGAGCGTCTGATCGGCGAAATGCAGAAAGCCGGCATCGACAAGGTTGCGCTCATGGGCAGCATTATCGGACCATTTACGGAGCCTCCTCGCATTCTTATCAATCTTTTACAACGCTTACTGGAAAATTCTTTCTCGCGAAGTATAGGGAAAGCATTTGTTTCCAATTTTACCGACCATGGCGATGTCAGGATTTTGGGAAAGCCATATCCCCTTGCGACGGATCCGGATAATGAAAAGGTATTTAATGCCGTCAGAAAGTATCCGGATAAATTTCTGGGCTGGATTTTTGTAAATCCCCGGGGCAAAAATAATCAGGTCGAGGAGTATGAAAAATATAAAGATGAAAAAGGATTTATCGGCGTCAAGGCGCATCCGTTCTGGCATCACTTCGCACCCGTGGAACTCGCTCCGGTTGCCGAGAGGCTGGCCAAAACCGGCAAGCCTCTTCTGATTCACGCGGGATTCGGCGAAGAAGGAAATTATGAAGCTCTGCTCAAAAAAGTGCCGGACCTTAAGTTGGTTCTGGCCCACGCCGGTTTCCCCTGTTACTCGGATACGTGGAAAAAAATCAAGCCCCTGAAAAATGTATATATGGATCTTTCTCAAACCACTTATACCAGCGGGAAAGCCACCCGCCAGGCGGTGGATATGTTCGGTGCGGAAAGACTTTTTTTCGGCACGGACGGTCCGTTTGGCTTTCACGGGCCCGATCATCAATACGATTACGGCTTTATCAAGCGCAGAATCGAGGGCATGTTTGCAGATGTCATAATCCGGGAAAAGCTTTTGGGCGGGAGCTTCGCAAAAGTCGTCGGTCTGAGTTAAGAAATGTTGACATGATTTCAAATGAATGACAAAAAAACATCTGGTGGATCAACCGCGCCATCCTTCGGTGTCCAGGTCTCTGGATGATCCGATTCCGACTGCCGCCTTTCTGCTTACAAGACATCCAGGCCGCCTCACACGCCGTTACTTGATAGGAATCCAAAACTTTTGACTCTTCCGCATGTCATTCACACCGTTTTGCCTATCCGGTCCTGAATACATCCTCACGAATGACGTGTGATATCCGCTTTTGGCGCAGAACCGCCGCCGCAGATAGATGAATGCCGGAGACGAAAGAAAATGATCATCGTGTAAAGGTCTTGTGCATATTATGAAACGGTCCGGCGGGAAATCGATCAGACTTTTCGTTTGCATCGGAGAATAATTCGGGATAAGTTGCAAAAAATCTCTACGGGAAAACATGACTTTCTCCCATCAGGTGATTTGATGGTCTTGCATAAAATTAAACAAATTGTCGGCTGGTTGCGAAGTTTTTTTCTGGAAAATATCACGCGCTGGCTGGTGTTCGGTCTGCTGGTCGGTATTGTGTCGGGTCTGGGAGCTTCGGCTTTTTATTATCTTCTGCAGGCAGGCCGTCATCTTTGTTTTCATCTGCTGGCGGGTTATGCCGTTCCCGCACCAGCGGGTGAACAGGTTTTCGACGTCCCCGGCATACTACAATTTCATCCCCTGATTTTCTTCCTTCTGCCCGCTCTGGGTGGTTTGATCAGCGGCTTACTCGTGTATCATTTTGCACCGGAAGCAGAAGGACACGGCACGGACGCCATGATTGATGCGTTTCACAATAAAAAAGGGCGCATCCGGACGCGCGTGCCCGTTATCAAGGGATTGGCCTCTATTATCACGCTTTCCAGCGGCGGCAGTGCAGGAAGGGAAGGACCGATTGCCCAGATCGGCGCCGGCATCGGTTCGGCCGTTGCGCGTCTTTTAAAATTGAGCAACCGCGAGCGCCGCATCCTTCTTCTGGCGGGCTGCGGAGGAGGTCTATCGGCGATTTTCCGTGCTCCTTTAGGCGGCGCACTCACGGCCATTGAAATCCTTTACAAGGAAGACATGGAAACGGAAGCCCTTGTGCCCACGGTGGTAAGTTCCATTACCGCCTACATCATTTTTACGTATTTTTTTGGCAACACGCCGATTTTCTTTTTTCCGGAGTATACGTTTTCCAATCCGCGCGAGCTGATCTTTTATGTGCTTCTGGGTCTGATCTGTGTCCCCGCCGGGATTTTTTTCATCAAGATATTTTACGCGGTGCGGGAGCGTATTTTCCTGCCCCTGAAGATTCCCCGCTATGTCAAGCCGGCTCTGGGCGGTCTGGTTGTGGGCTGCATCGGCCTTGTCTTTCCTCAGGTTTACGGCGACGGCTGGGGCTGGATCCAACTGGCCATCTTGGGGAAACTCAGCATCGGAATCATGATAGCGATCGCCTTGGCCAAAATTGTCGCCACCAGTTTTACAATATCGTCCGGTGGGTCCGGCGGTGTTTTCGGCCCGACACTGTTTATCGGAGGAATGATCGGCGGCACTGTAGGATTTTCCGCCCATTATTTTTATCCGCATATTGTGACGCAGCCGGAAGCCTTTGTGGTTGTGGGCATGGCGTCATTCTTCGCGGGGGTGGCCAGTGCGCCCATCGGAACACTGTTAATGTGTTCGGAAATGACCCGAGGATACGGCCTCATTGCACCGTTGATGCTGGTGTCCATCATTGCCATTCTTTTTACACGGCAGCACTCCATCTATACAAAGCAGGTTCAAAGCAAGCGTGAATCGCCCGCGCATATGGCGGAATTCACCGTGAACCTTTTTGCCGAAACCCAGGTAAAGGACTTCTACAAGCCGGAGAAGGTCACCCCTGTCCGTGAAATCACGACTTACGGACAGCTGAAGAGAATTTTTTCTGCATCCAATGTCGAATGTTTTCCCGTGTACAATGAAGATGACGTGCTGATCGGGGCGATCAATTGGGACCACGCCCGGTCCATCGTCTTTGAAGAAGGCCTGGAAGATTTAGTCATTGCGCAGGACCTGATGGCACCACCGCAAACCGTAACGCCGGAAGACAATTTTTATGACGCGTTTGTAAAATTCATGGAAACCAATGTAGAGGAATTGCTGGTGGTGAGTTCCGACGATCCCAACCGGGTGCTGGGAGTTTTAAGGCACGACGATCTGATTGCCGCATATCACGCGGAGCTGAACAGACGAAAATATGAATAGGCATGAATGGATTGATAAAAAAATCTTTTTTGTCGTCCTGCGGACATGTTCTTCTAAAAAATAGTAGATTAATTCTAAATATTTCTACGGGCAATGATTGTTTCGCATTCCGTCGCTAAGTCATTAAGCATTTTAAGCCCCCCCGCGTTGTCCACTGCCGTCAATAAATTCTCCAGCCCGTTGGGAATGTGGTGAAGAAATGCGGGCTTGTGTTTTTTGAGTCCCAGATATCCGTACGCCCCCAGCGCCTGTAAAAGCCGCTGTACGGAACCCGCCCAGAAATTATGAGCGAACTCATCGCGGCTATAGGCGGGACGAATAATGTCATAATAAAAATCCAGCAACTCATCTCGTTCTTTCTCTTCAAAGGTGACGTATGGATCGCAGAGAAGAGATCCGAGATCGTAAAAAAGACAGCCCTGACGCATGCCCTGAAAATCAATCAATACAGGCCTTTCATTTTTAATCATGATGTTTTGCGACTGGAAATCGCGGTGAATCAGCGACGGTTCTATTTTTTGCAGGCTCTCGAAAAGCGCGTCCAGCTCTTTATTCAGTTTCGCGGCATCCGCAGATGTTAGTTTTATTTTGCAGACTTCCCATGCGAGATTTTCCAGGAAATAGTTATGCTCCCATTTGTAAAGCCTTGGACCGTAACTTTCGGATAATTGCACATCGGGCGAAGTGGATTTCAGATCAAAAGAATGCAGACGATGAATTTGAGCCAACACCTGAAAATAGTGATTGCGTCTTTCTTCCCAGGGTTCAAATCTGAGCGACCACAAATCAACATCACCCAGATCCTCAATCAAAATAAAATGCCGAGGGATATCCCGGAGAATAATCCGCGGCACATTGATATCCATAGATGCCATGAATTGATTGATGCCGGCCCAGTTGGCATTTTCCGCAACCTCATCGCCGTAGCGCATGAAAATAAAACTGTCCCCGTGAGGCAATGACACCCTGAAGAATTCACGGTCTGAACCGCCCTTCTTGATCGACTCCAGCTTAAAATCGGTTTTTCCCAGATGTTCAGTTAAAAATTTTTGAATTTCCTTCTGCATGAGCTTCACTTAATAATGTTGTCATGACCCGGTCTGAGCGGCTAATCCAAAACTGAAAAATACTGGATACCGGCCTTCGCCGGCATGACAATTTTGAATGAGATTTAACGAATATCTGTTTTGCTCAATTTTTCATATTCAGCGACAGTACCAACATCATACCAACCACCATCGTCAATGATAACACCGCCGACAGAGCGTGGATTTTCCTTTATCATCTCCACCAGCGGTAAAACAATCGATTCGATTTTTCCCGTCGTTAACCGTTTCAGGAAAGATTTTTCCACAATATAAATACCGGCAAACAAACATTTCTTGACGCCATCATTTTTCAAAATATGCCGCATGTCGCAGACAAAGCCATCTTTATCAACACTGACATTGAGCAGCGGACCTGTTGAGCGCAGCGCCAGGGTAACGGACGTTTTCAACTCAAAATGTTTTCTAATCAGCAGTTCGATCGGCATGTTGGCAATGATGTCGCCGTTGTAAACGATAATTCGTTCATCTTCGGCAATCAGGTCTTCGATATTTTTGATGCCGCCTGCCGTGTCGAGCAGAACCGGTTCATGGCGAAACGTAATCGGAGTGCCCTGCCAATTGCCTTCCGGAAAAGCCTCAACGTATTTTTCCGCGCAGTGATGCGTGTTGATAATAAACCGTTTGATACCGACAGCGCGCAGATGCGCCATTGCATAAGTAATCATGGGATGTCCGCCGATTTCCAGAAGCGGTTTGGGTGTATTTTCCGTCAGCGGCCTGAGCCTCGTTCCCAGCCCCGCCCCTAGAATAAATGCTGTGTTGAGTTGTTTGTTTTGCATATAGTTTCACCCGCGTGGTTCTTTGTTGATTTTCTTCCCATACTCAGGATCAATCTTCACCAGCGCTGCAACAATAAAACCCGGAATGGTTGTAATCAGAATCCAGATGAAGAAATTTTTGTAGCCGAGCATATCCTGAATCCAGCCGCTGCCCATCGCCGGAATCATCATGCCCAGCGCCATGATGCCTGTACCGATGGCGTAAAACACGGTTTTGTAACTGCCCTGTGCAACCATGATCATGTACATGGTGTAGGCCGTAAAACCGAATCCGTAACCGAATTTTTCGACCGCCACGGCGGAACCGACCAGCCATAAGTTCTGCGGCTGGTAATGGGACAAATACACAAAAATCAAATCCGGCAGGTGCATGATGAAAACCATCGGCCACAGCCAATATTTTAAACCGTTTCTGTAAATCACATAACCGCCCAAAAGACCGCCCAGCATCAGCGCAATGACGCCGACCGTACCGTAAATGATGCCGATATCCGCTGTGCTCAAGCCCAATCCCCCTTTGCTGATTTCATCGCGCAGAAAAGGCACGACCATTTTCGTCAGTTGCGCCTCGGCAAAACGGTAAAGCAAAAAAAAGGTGATGATGATCAGAATATCCTTGCGCCGGAAGAATAAGGTCAAAACGCGGAAATATTCCGCAAGGAAATTTTTTGATTTGTCCCACGGCGCGCTGATGTCTTCGGCGGGCTTCGGCAATGCAAATATGTGATAAATAAAAAACGAGAGAAAAACCGCCGCCACGACGATAAAGGATAGCGACCAAGCGCCGACTGCCGGATAACCGTATTTTTGCAGCATACCGGCCAGAAACACCAGACCGCCTTCAGCGGCAATGGTGGCAATACGGTAAAAAATAACGCGCACACCGACAAATGCAGCCTGCTGCGGCGTGTCGAGTCCCAGCATGTAAAAACCGTCGGCGGCGATATCGTGTGTGGCGGAGCTGAAGGCCATAATCCAGAAAACAGCCAGAGAGTAGCGCACAAAATCGGTTGTCGGCAGCGTCAGGGCGACACCGGCAAACGACGCGCCAATAGCCAATTGCATCGCCAGTATCCAGAAGCGCTTGGTACGGAAAATATCGACAAACGGACTCCAGAGCGGTTTAATCACCCAGGGCAGATAAAGCCAACTGGTGTAAAAAGCGATCTGCGTGTTGGAAAGCCCCATATCTTTGTATAGGACAACGCTGACTGTCATAGCCATCGTGTAGGGAATGCTTTCAGCTAAATAGAGAGAAGGCACCCAAAGCCAGGGATTCCTCCGGACCGCATTTCTTGTTGTTTCTGTTATTGTTTCGGACATTTCCTTTCTCTTTTTTATGTCACTTCAACTGAAAGCTACAGTCCAGCTATGCCGCGATGAAGTCTTAATATTATTCTACAACACCATCTGAAGGACGGCTCACTCGCACTGATAATTCAATTACGGCTTATCAATACAGTTTTTTTAACTGCGCGCCGGTGAAGTAGTGCGTCAGAATTTCTTCCGCTTGAAATCCCTTGGAGGCCATCACCGCCGCACCGATCTGGCACAGCCCCACGCCGTGCCCCCAGCCCCCGCCGATGAAAACAAAACCGATAACTTCTCCATACGTATTACGCCGAACAGTCACAACAAAAGCGCTGCTTAATAGATGACTCGGTGAAAGCCAGCGGCGAATTTCCAGTTCCTTTCCGACCATCACCGTCCTTTTCGAGCCGTCGATTTTCAGGCGTGAGATCCTGCCGGACGGCCCGCGTTCCAGCGGCTCGATATTTTTCAGATCTCCGAAATCAATCCCTGACTTTTCCCTGATGATTTCTTCCAGGTCTTCCCGCTCATAGGCAACCTGCCAGCGAAAAAAATCGGACGTTTCCCGATCAAAAGCCGGCAGGATTTGTTTCAATAATTTTTCGTCGGTTGTATTGCAATAAGCCTTCGGCCTGCCGGTCAACCATCGTCTGGCGTCGCCTTCCGTGCACACGGGAGAATGCGGCTTCACATCATCGCTGATATTGCTCAAATAATCATAATGCTTGTCTTCCCACGCCGTATCGAAAACATCAGTCTGACCGCCACAGCATTTGTAATAACGCGCGTCGCAAATTTTTCCTCCATAAACGAGAAAATGCCCGCGGGTACTTTCTATCGCCTTATGGACATTTTCCGAAATTATTTTTGTGATTCCCTGATAGCGCTGGCAATGGTCGTCGGCGCACACATCAAAGCCATCATGATCGTTGACATCCTGCCAGACAACGATTTCATTTCCGGTTCTCTGAGGTGTTGATGTCCGGGCTTCCTGCTTTTTGGCAAGCATCGACACCAGCCAGCTTCGCGCAGTAATTGCCTGTGCTCTCAAAAACTCCAGAGGCGCTTCGGCGGACATCTCCGAAGAGATGACACTCTCCAGATAATTTTCCAGATGAACATTGTTGATGAGATTGAAAGAAGCATCTCGTGAAGCGGATAAAAACAAATCGCCGCGAAACGATTGCTCCTGAGTCCGCTGCCAGTGGAAATCAATGCCGATTTTTACATCCGATACGGTAAAAAAAGAACGGCTTCCCGCTTGCAAAAGGATTTCTTTCTGCCGCACAATTTCTTTTCCTGACGAATCGGCAAGCAGGACCCAACCATCATCAACGGTAACGGTATAGCAACCTTCCAATATCCGGCCATGCGCAGATGAAAAATCCCCTTTCAAGGTGATATGAGCTTCGCTGTAATTTTGCAGAAGGGCAACTCTGATTTCAGGTTCGTAATGGATCATGGTTTGTTTTTTATGAATAAAAGAAAGAGAAGTCAAGAAAGGAATGTATTCCCCATCGTGCTCTCCGGGACATTCCCGTGCCCTCCGCAACATCAGGCCATTCAACGAACGAGAAACTTTCCATGACGCCGCGTGCGGAATCATTCAACGCACAGTGATCGCCTGACGACTCCCGGACTATGCGGACGTTATGGGCAACGACTTTTGTAATTTCCCGGAAAATTGTCAGATGAAGGAACTAATTGCTTGAATATCATTGTTTTATCGTGTATGGCTTTCATAAATTACTCATTGGATAATTTATGGCGCATATTTGGCCAATCGGGGGAGGCAAAGGAGGATCAGGCAAGAGCTTTCTGGCAAGTTCGATGGGGCGTCTTCTGGCCAAATCCGGGAAAAAAACGTTGCTGATTGATCTTGATCTGGGAGCGGCAAATCTGCATACGATGGTGGACGTTCCCTACCCGGAAAAGTGCTTCTCTGATTTTGTCTCCAAAAAAATCCATGATCTGGAAGATACCGTTCTTCAAACGCCCTTTCCTAATCTTTTTCTGATCAGCGGCGCCCACGACAGCCTGGATATCGCCAATCTCCCGTACGAAAAGAAAATAAAAACCCTCCGGGCCATCGCCAAGTTGGATTATGACTACATTATTCTGGATTTGGGGGCAGGCACCGCTTTTAACACGCTGGATTTTTTCCTGGCCTCAAGAAACGGCATCTTTATCACCACGCCGGAACCCACGTCCATTGAAAATGTTTACCGTCTGATGCGCGCTATCTATCTGCGTCGCATCCGCCATTATTTTTCAGCTGCCGACTTCAGGACGCTCGAAAAAAAGGTTCGTGAACATCTGGGCGAGGGCTCGTTCAACAAGCCGGAAAATATCGTTTCGATTATCAAGAAAGAATATCCGGAAAAATACGCGTTGATCAGAAAGGATTTCAATTCTTTCCGTTTTAAACTCATTCTCAATCAACTGCGCAAACAGGACAATACCGTTCTGGGCGAGCAGATTTGCAAAATTATCAAGAAGCATCTGGGCATCAATGTGGAATTTGGCGGCAACATCGCTTACGATGAACACGTTCACGACGCTATCTGCCAGCGCGTGTGCTTTCTGGACCGGTATCCGCACACGCGTGCCGCCAATGATTTGCGTGTTTTAAACAGGAAAATGAGCAATGCCTTCGGTGAACAATTGATGCTCAACTATCTCTGAAAAAATTGAATCAGGCGGCACATGGAAAAAGATTTTGACCAGATGAATTATTACGAAATCCTGGACATCGGTACGAACGCGACATCTGCGGAAATCCGCGGCGCCTACAACGTCGCGTTGCAAATGTATCAGCCCGATTCCCTGGTCAGCTATTCTTTTTTCTCGAAAGGAGAACGCGATAAAATTCTCTCGCTGATCGACAAGGCTTATTTTACTCTGATCAACGAAGCCCAGAGAGCCAAATACGACAACGAAATGAATCTGCGGGAAACGTCCGTTTCCGCAGACCAACACAAAGCCCCCCCCCAACCGGCCAACATCTTCGAATTTAACCGCCGGGATATCGCTTCCCTGACGCGGAAAAACAACAAATCGGCATTAAAGACAAAAATTTCCCAAAGCCAGTCCATCAGGGAAATTCTTTCCCGGCAGAAAATCACCGGCGCCGACCTGAAGGCCATCAGGGAAGAACTCGGGCTGGCAATTGAAACCATCCATCAGGAAACAAAAATCCGTCTTGATTACCTTCATGACATTGAAGAAGACAAAACGGAAAAACTGCCGGCACCCGTCTTTTTAAAAGGATTTGTGAAAGCCTATTTGCGAAGCCTGTGCATTGAGAATGCATATGATATCAGCACGGCCTACATGAACACGTTACCCGGTAAAAATTAACTTGACAGCGCTAATCTTTAGTGGTCATTATTTGTTAAAATCATAGCATGAAAAATTCCTGAAGCGTCGGCAATGAAAGTCCTCATTCATCTGAAAATTTACCGTCCCCAAAGGTGCTTTCCGGTTTTTTATGACGATTCAAAAGGAGCATAAATGAAAAAATCACTATTCTATTTACTGTTAATCAGTATGCTGATCTTTTTTGTTTCCGCCTGCTCGGACAGCGATTCAGATTTTGACGATACAGCCGACGCGGAATATCTGACGGTTCAAATGAGAGCTGATGCCGGCAACGGAGAAGTCTCGCTTGACTGGCAGATGCTTCCCAGAGCTGAAACATACAACATTTATTATATGGAAGATGACGAAGACGATACCAATCAACCCACCTCGCAAAAAATGAAATCTGAAGGCACAAAAATAGATGGAGAAACAAACCACATCATCAGCGCGCCGTATGTAGTTACCGGTCTGGAAAACGGGAAAACGTACTGGTTTGCCCTGTCCGCCAAAAATGCCGAGCAGGCGGAAAGCGACCTTAGCCAGGCTATTTATGCGATTCCCCGGGCTAATCCGCCATTGCCTGCTCCTAAAAACGTCCGCGCCAACGCAGGTGATAAAGAGGCCACTGTGACGTGGGATGCGGTAACCGGCGCGGCCGGTTACATTGTGTATTACTACACGTCTTTTGCAAACTATCAGGAAAGCCCTAAAATCACGAGCACCTCGTATACATTCACAGGACTTACCAACAAACAAACCTATCTTTTTTTCGTTGCCGCAGTCGACAGTAACGACAACAACGAAAGCGGCGACAGCAGCGCTTCGTTTGTCTACACGACAACGCCAAGCGAAGATCCGCCTCCATCCGCGCCCCGTAATCTTCGGGTCATCAATCGCGGTGAAGGATTCGTTGATCTGGCGTGGGATGCTCCATTATTCCACACAGGAGCATTAACCTATAATGTCTATTTTTTCACCGCCGGCAACATTACAAAATCCACAGCCCAAAAAGGGATAGAGGGCCTGGCGGATACGTCTACCCGGGCCGCGAATCTCGATAAAGAAAAAACGCATTATTTTGTCGTCACAGCCGTAGACAACAATGGAGAAAGCGCGGAATCAGGAGAAGTTTCCGCAATCCCTGATTTATAAAAAGGAATTATTAAGCAAATCAATTCCGGATAAAAAGGGCTTTTTAGGCCCTTTTTTATTATACGTGACAGAAAGTCGGGACAATGCGAAACAAAAGACACGGGATTGAATCGTAATAAAATTTATGTTAAACGCGCCCATAGGCATTATGGCAGGCGGAGCAAAAATTAATGAGTGTTTTTGAATACATCGCGCTGGATGAAAAAGGGAGACAACTGAAGGGATTTATCGATGCTTCAGGTGTCTCCGCAGCGCGTCAAAAGTTACGGGAAGAAAATATTTTCCCCGTGGAAATCAATCAGACGGAAACAAAAAAAGAATCCGCTCTGGCCGGGGCTCTGAAGATAAATCTCTGGGAAAGGGTTTCGGCAAACCAGGTGGCTGTCTTTACCCGCCAGCTTTCCACATTACTGGGAGCAGGCATGCCTCTGGTCCCGTCGCTTTCCATTCTGATGCAGCAGGAAAAAAATCCGCTTCTGAAAAAGTCCCTGGCGCAAATCCGTGAACAGGTCAATGAAGGCAAAAGCCTGACGGAAGCCATGGCGGAATTTCCCCGCATCTTTCCTTCTTTTTATCTGAACATGGTGAGAGCCGGCGAGGCTTCGGGAACCATCAACCTGGTTTTAGAGCGGCTGGCCGACTTCAGTGAAAATCAGCAGGCCCTGATGAATAAAATCCGTTCCGCCCTAGCCTACCCCATCATCATGTTTATCATGGGCAGCGCGGTTATCTTTCTTTTGATGACGTTTGTTGTCCCTAAGATAACCGGAATTTTTACGGATATGAATCAGACATTGCCGTTGGTCACCATCGTTCTGATTAAAGTCAGCAATTTTCTGAAGGCGTTCTGGTGGATCATCCTGATCCTTTTGTTCGGTGGACTTGCCGCTATTAGATATATGACAACGGGCACCGATTCCGGCAGACGCGCCTGGGATAACATCCGGCTGAAAATTCCGGTCATGGGACAAATCAACCGCAAAATTGCTATTGCCCGGTTTTGCCGAACGCTGGCCACGCTTTTGCAAAGCGGCGTGCCGCTTCTGACAGCGATGGAAATCGTCCGGAACATTGTCAACAATGTTATCATCGGCGATGCCATTCATCAGGCGGCCAGAGATCTTGAAGAAGGCAAAGGGCTGTCCGGTCCATTGACCAAAAGCGGTTTGTTTCCACCGCTGGTGACGGAAATGATTGCTGTCGGAGAACAAAGCGGTACACTGGAGACCATGCTTAATCGTATTGCCGCGGCTTATGAAAACGAATCACAGGCCAGTATCACGGTCATGACGTCGCTGCTGGAACCCATCATGATTCTGTTTATGGGGCTGGTGGTGGGTTTTATCGTTGTCTCAATTTTATTACCGATTTTCGAAATGAATCAGCTGGTCAGATAATTTAGACATCCGTAAAAAAGGGGGTTTTATGAAAATTTTCAGAAGAAAAAAAAGCAGACAGGCGGGGTTCACCCTGATTGAACTGATGGTTGTCATCGTGATCCTGGGTGTTCTTGCCGGTATGATTATTCCCCGCATCATGGGACGTCCTGACGAAGCCAGACAGGCCAAGGCAAGAATCCAGATGGAAGCCATGGAATCGGCGCTGAAACTCTACAAGCTGGACAACGGCAGTTATCCTTCGACGGAACAGGGGCTGAAGGCTCTGGTGGAGGCCCCGACAACGGGAGATCTCCCGAAGAACTGGCGTCAGGGAGGATATCTGGAAAAAGGGAAAGTGCCCAAAGACCCATGGGGAAACGATTTTGTTTATTTAAGTCCCGGCAGTCACGGCGATTTTGATTTATCCTGTCTGGGCAAGGACGGTGAAGCCGGAGGAGAAGGTGTCGATCAGGACATCAACAACTGGGAAGTGGAGTAAGCAGGGATTCACGCTTGTTGAATTACTGCTTGTTATCACGCTGATCGGCATAGTTCTGGTGCTGGCCGTTCCGTCCACACGGGACGTTCTCACCGGCGACATGCTTAAGAAAACGTCGCGCCAGTTGATCGGCCTGGAAAGAAAACTCAGAACGGAAGCCGTTCGCGATCAGCTGGACTATATTCTCCATTTGGATTTATCCGACTCCGTCTACTGGATTACGGCTTCCGACATGACAGAGATCAAACAGGCTGAAATCAAAAAACAGGCTCTGCATTTGCCTGAGGATGTCCGCATTATCGATGTCGTGGACGAAGACAACCGGAAGATTACCGCCGGCGAAGTAAAAATCGTCTTCAAAAAGGATAACATCTGTTCCCCGAGAGTGATTCATCTGGCTTACAAGGAAGATAAAATGACGATCGTCATGAATCCCTTTATGGGTGTCATCGATATTTACGACCAGTACGTGGAAATTCCTTTCAACACCTCCGAAGGGCAAAATCGCCGGTGAGGACCAGGCTATGACGCGAATGACAGAAAAAGGATTTACTCTGATGGAAGTCATGGTCGCCATGGCCATTCTGGCGATTGCGCTGGTTTCCATCTTTCAGCTTCAGTCGCAAAGCATTTCCATGGCGACGGATTCGCGTTTCATGACGACCGCCGCACTTCTGGCCCAGAGCAAAATGGTCGAGGTTGAAACACAGAGCCCCTTATCCAATAAAACCGAAAACGGCGATTTCGGCCCCGACTATCCGCAATATGCCTGGCAGTTAATCATTGGCGATACCCAGTTGCCTCAATTCAAAAAAATCGAGGTCACCGTCACCAACAAACTATTTCTTCGCCGCGGAACGTACACATTGATCCTCTATAAAAGGCCGGATATGTAACTATGAGACATTGCTCTTCCAGACCCCATTTAAGCGGCGGCGGATTCACACTCGTGGAAATTCTCATCGCTATCTTCATTCTCTCTCTGGTGCTGGCCACCGTTTATGTTTCCTATACCGGCACCCTAAAAACATCGCACCAGTTGGAAAAAGAAGGCGAAATCTACAAAATGGCGCGCCAGAGCCTGGAGCGGCTGGCGAAGGATTTAACGTCTCTGCAGATGTCCGAGGGATCGTTCTACCTGAACGCCGAAAAGAAAAAAACAGGACGGCATCAATTTCACAACATTTTTTTCTGGTCGGCAGCCCATTTGACTTTCGGAGAACTGGAAGGTGAGGGGCGACCGGCAACGATCGGATATTACGTGACGGAAAATCCTGATGGAAAAAGCTTCTCGCTCTGGAGATCCGACGCTACCGGAATGAAACCGGATGAGACAAAAAAAACAGAAGACGGATTCATCATCTGTAAAAACATTGAAACATTTCATCTGACGTTCTACGATTCGGCCGGAGGAGAAAATGACACATGGGAGACGTCCGCCGGTGGAGGCATGCATCAGGGCAAAGTACCCGAAGCGGTGAAGATAGAGCTTGCGCTGGTCAACGATGATGATGCGCAGAAGCCATACAAATTCATGACCAGAGTATTCTTACCGGTGAACAAATAAAATGATGAACATATTCGCCAGACATCAGGATGATCAAAAAAAGAATGACCCCCAAAAGTCATTTCTTAAATTTTCTATCCTCAAAGGTTTCATGGCCTTCCGAAAACGCCGGGATGGTTCAACTTACCAATTTCCGTTCACTGCGTTCCGGAAATTGTTGTTTCACAACCCACTGCTGTCGCGGGATGGTTCAACTTACCAATTTCCGTTCACTGCGTTCCGGAAATTGTTGTTTCACAACCCTCGAGGGGTTGCCCTGATCACGGTCATTCTGATCATTGTCATTCTGATTGCCGTGGTGATCGAGTTGAACAGATCGTCCCGCGCCGATATTTACGATGCAGCCAACTTAAGCGACGGTATAAAATTAAGCTATATCGCCAAGTCGGGATTTTACGGAGCCGCCGCCCTATTGAACAATTCCCCGGGCGCTTACACCTCTCTGCGCGACGACTGGGCGAAAATGGAAACGGTATCTCTGCAGTCCAATACTCTGTTTCCGGAAGGGTATTTTATCGCCAGAATCGAAGATGAAGCGGGAAAAATCCCTTTGAACAAGCTGGTTGACGGCGAAGAATACAATGAAGAAATCAGAACCATGCTCGACCGGTTACTGGCACAGCCGGAATTCGGCCTGAAGGACAGACAAATCGATGAAATCATCGATGCCATCAAAGACTGGATCGACACAGATGAGAACACGACCGGTTACGGAGCGGAAAGCAATTACTACGAATCTCTTGATTCTCCCTATCAGGCAAAAAACGCTCCGTTTGATTGCATTGAAGAATTGCTTATGGTAAAGGGAATAACCAAAGAAATCTTTTATGGAACGAAAGACAAACCATCATTGGCAAAATATGTTACCGCAGACAGCGAAGGATTGATTAACATCAATACGGCGCCCAAAATAGTTTTACGCTCTCTCAGCGATGACATTAGTTCCGAGCTGGCCGACAGGCTCGATGAATACCGCATGGAGAAGAGCCATGATGTTTCCGGAAATCAATGGTACAAACAGGTGCCCGGTATGGAAAACATAACCATTAATCAAAATCTGATTACGGTCAAAAGCACTTATTTTAAAATCGTATCCACGGGCAAAATCAGCAATATGTCAAGAACCGTGACCGGCATCGTCGCCACGGGGGACCAGGCTCAGGTTGCGATCATCAAGTGGAGGCAGGATTAATGCCGAATGTTCTGGGACTGGAAATCGGCCGGAGCACAATTAAAGCCGTTCTGATGGCCCGAAAAGGCTTGGGCGGTGGTCGTATTCTTGACGCGCGCATTCTGGACGTGCGCGACAACGAAGGAATTGGACCGGCACTGCAGAAATTGGCGGAAGATAAAAATTTTGCAGGTATCCCCTGCTTTGTGTCTGTGCCTTCCCAGGACGTCCTCTTCCGTCATGTTCGCCTGCCCTTCCGCGATGATAACCGAATCCGCAAAACGCTGCTCTTCGAACTCGAACCGCTCATTCCTCTGCCCATTGAAAACGTCATTGCAGACTACATCGCCCTTCCCCGCGAAGGACTGCTCGTCGGCGCCATGCCCAAAGAAACCATCCGCGAAATTATTGAACAGGTGGAAAAAAATCTCGGCGACGTCTCGGTTATTGACACCTCTTCTTCGGCGCTGGCCGTACAGATACCGGATCATAAAAAAACTTCCGTCAGCATCATTCTCGATATCGGACGCAATGCGACCACAGCCGCATTTTGCGAAAATGAATCTGTGATTCATATCCGTTCTCTGGCCTTCAGCGGCGAACAAATCACGCTGGCGATGGCAAAAGATTTTTCCGTGGACAGGAATCGCGCGGAACAGCTGAAAATCAGCGGCGATTATCCCGAGGCTATGGAAAAGGCCGGGGAGGAATGCCGGGGGCTTTGTTCGGAATTGAAAAACACCGTCGAATTCATGAAGATAAACGGCGTTCTGCACAATGATCCTGCACAAATCCTGCTGACGGGCGGCGGGGCTCTGTTCGGTCCGCTGCGCAAAGAGATCGAGAAAAACTTTACCTGCCCGGTGGAACTTCTCAACCTGATCAGTGCCAGACAACTGGAAGTTGAAAAAAATATCATGATGCGGATGAATCCGTCTTTATTGAATGCGGCCGCGGCCAACGCGCTGAGAAGTTCGGCCGGCAAAAAATCATTCAATTTCCGCCAGGGTGAATTTACCGCCCGGCCGTCGCATCTGAATTTCAAAAATCACCTGCGCTGGGCGGGCATCCTTGCGGCCGTGATCCTGCTGCTGGCCGTGGTGAATCAAATTCTCGATTACAGCCTGAAAATGCGACAAATTGGCGGCATCAAGAAGGACATTGCCAGGATTTTCCAAAAGAGTTTTCCGGACGCTCCGTCCATGGTGGATCCGGTGCAGCAATTGAAAACAAAAATCGAAGAAGATAAAAAAACATTCGGTCTCGGCGAAGGAATGCCGGAAGCAACAACAGCCGATTTTTTAAAGGAGCTCTCAGCGTTGATATCGCCTTCCCTGGAAATCGTCTTCACTGCACTGACGTATGAAAACAGGGTCATCTCGGTAAAAGGAGAGGCGAAAACGGTCGATGATGTGACGTTGATTAAAGACGCGCTGGCCAAATCAAAATCTTTCAAAGAGGTGACCATGGGGCCGACGAGTCTGACCCGTGACGGCGGCAAAGTTGATTTCAGTTTAAGGATTGAAGTCCAATGATACAGGAACTGTGGAACAAACTGGATGCCACACAGCGCAAACTTGTTGCGGGCGCGGCCGTGTTCGTCTGTATCGCGCTGATTCTGGAACTGGCCGTTTTCCCCTTCTGGGAAGCTAAAAAGAAACTGGACAGATCCATCAGCAGCAACCAGAAAAAACTGGCCGAGGTCAAAGAACTTTCCGCCGAGTTCAATCGGTTGGAATCGAAAGTGTCCGCCATGCGAAGAGTCGCTTCGATGCGCGCGGCAAATTTTACGCTGTTTTCCCATCTGGAAAAGAAAGCGACGCAGGCCGGCGTCAGAAACAGAATCAAAAACATGAACTCCTCCAGAGGCATTCAATCCGCCTCCTTTGAGGAGTCTTTGATCGATATGAAGCTGGAGAAGGTCACCATCAAACAGCTCGTTGATTTCCTTTATTACGCGGAATCGCCGGCGGATTTAGTGAGAGTCAAAAAGATCCATATTGTAAAAATGAAGGACGCTCCGGAATATTTAAGTGTGCAATTGCAGATATCTTCCATTCAGCCGTCGAATCAAATTCCGGAAAGCGGGCAACCATGAAAATACTGAAAAACAAGATATTCTGGTTTACGATTTACGGGATATTCATCACGCTGGTCTTTCTGTATCTGCTCTTTCCCTCGGATATCGCCCAAAGCAGGCTGGAAGAATCCATTGCCTCCTCCGGTTTGATTTTGAAAACCGGCTCATTAAAACCGTCCCTGCCCTTGGGTCTGAAAATGAAAAATGTCCGTCTGGGTTCAGGGTCCTCCCCAAATATTTATTTTCAGGGAGATTCCCTCGACGTACAGTTTCACCCGTTGAATTTTTTCCGGGATAAAAAAAATATCCGCCTGAGCGGAAAAGCATACGGCGGAACCTTTTCGGGAAATTTCAAGACCACGGCGGCCGGTTTTCATCCGCCAGAGGAAGGGATGCTGAAATTCAAGAACATCGCGCTGGACCGGTACACGCTCATCAAAGCGTTAACCGGTAAACAGATAACAGGCAAGGCGAGCGGTAACTGGACGCAGGCGGCGGGATCAGGGGGACGTGAAAACTCTTCCGCAACCATTTCGCTTTTCCTCAACAAGGGATCTTATCCGCTGGCGGAACCCTTCCTGGGACTGCAACGAATCGATTTTGACCGTGGCGAGATTCAGGCCAGGCTGGAAAACCGCGTCCTGAAATTCGAAAAGTTCCAGATCTTCAGCCCGCAAATGGACTGTTCTTTAAACGGCGACATCATGCTTGTTGACGAATTCAAAAACAGCCCGGTAAATCTAACGGGCGAAATAATCATATCGGGTAGAAAGGTAAAAATGAATATCACCATTGAAGGTACCATTGCCAATCCTTCTATTCGCTATATGTAGGTAAGATGATGTTTCCTGAAATTACAGCGCAGATCAAAGAACGTATCGGGTCTTTCAAAAGAATGCCCTCCGTTTCATCTTTGGATACCGGTGTCTTGATCTCTGTGGCCGTTGTACTGGTCATCACCATTCTGTCTTACGAGGCGACCGACCTGTTTTATAAAGTGGTCCGTTTCCCGCTGACCAGACACACTGCCGTTATCAAAAACCATCATGAATCATTCGTCAGGAACAACCGGCAGCACCAGCAGCTTCAGGATTACGATATCATCACCGAACGCAATCTGTTTTTGACGACGTTGAGAACAGCAGGCGGAAGCGAATCTGCGGACGGGCCTTTCGATGCCGACCAGAAAAGCATGGATTTCGATCTGAAAGGAACCATAGCCATTAGTTCCTCTTCCGGTTTTATTATCGTTGAGGAACGGGGAAGCAAAAAACAGAAGTTATACCGCCTGGGGGACAAGATCGGCGCCCGCAAGCTGGCTAAAATAACAAGAAACACCGCCGTTCTGAAAAACGGCGAGGAAGAAATAACAGTAAAAATCAAAGAGACGGTGGAAGATAATTTGCTTTCCCCTGCCCCCGGCTCCAGGAGGAATCCCTCGCCTTCAAGAAACCCTGCTCTTTCCAGACTGGGAATTGATGGAAACGCAAAATACCTGCAATCCATTATGAATCAAGCGGTTGTTCGTCCCTTCATGAGCAGGGGCGTGCGTCAGGGATACATCATTTCCAATATCAAGCCGAGTAGCCTTTACGAAAAAGCCGGGCTTCAGAACGGCGACATCATCGTCGGAATCAACAATAATCCGTTGCACAACGCCAACGATGTCATGCAAGTTTTAAATGCGATGCAGTCCGGAAGCCGTTTGGAACTCACCGTCAAGCGAAGAGGACGGACGGAAACGATTAATTATACGTTGGAATGATTGCCTCGGGAGAAAAATATCCATGTATGCCGCGTATTTTGGGTTGAAAGAAAATCCCTTCAGCTTGTCGCCGGAACCGCGCTACCTTTTTTTAAGCGAACAGCACCGCGACGCCTTAAACTGCTTGATTTACGGAATCAAAGAAAAAAAGGGGTTCGTTCTCCTTTCGGGCGATATCGGCATGGGCAAAACCACGGTCTGCCGCAGTCTGCTGGCCTCACTGGATGATTCGGTGGAAACAGCGCTCATTTTCAATACCGCCGTTTCCGATATCGATTTACTGGAAACCATTCTCGAAGAATACGGCGTCGACATCGAACGCGAATCCCGAAGCAAAAAAAATTATATCGACCGCCTGAACAGTTTTCTGCTGGAAAATTTCTCCGCCGGCAAAACAGCCGTTCTGCTTATCGATGAGGCGCAAAATCTATCGCATGCGGTGCTGGAACAGATCCGCATGCTTTCCAATCTGGAAACCGAAACGGAAAAACTGATTCAGATTATTCTGATCGGACAACCGGAAATCAATAACCATTTGATGCTGCCCGCTCTGCGGCAGTTGAATGAAAGAATCACGGTCCGGTATGCTTTGAAACCGCTATCACCTCCGGAAGTGCGCGAATACATTCATCATCGTCTGAAAGTTGCTCACGGCCCGGGGGACATTCGTTTCACCGGCGCTGCCTACAGGCTCATTTTCAATTTTTCGGAAGGCATCCCGAGGCGGATTAACACGATTTGCGACCGGGCGCTCCTGATCGCCTATACCAAAAGCATAACGAAAATAGATCGCAAAATCGTCAGGCTGGCAGTTCACGACATCGGCACAACTTATTTTCAAAAAACCATGAGTCTGGGCAGAAAATTACTGGCGCGTCTGACCGTCTGACCGAAGCTGGAAAGTCTTGACCAAAGGGATATTATGAGCTACATAAACGACGCATTACGCAAAGCACAGCAGGACAAAAAATCACCCTATGCGGCATATGAACCGCTTTTGTCGCCTTCCGGTAAAAAAAATACCGGGCGGAGGCGATGGCTGGCCCTGCTGGGGTTTTTGGCATTGTTTTTTTGTGTGGCGGTGGCAGGACTTTTTGTTCTGATGTCCGGTCCTGAAACAAAAAAAGCCACGGCCAAAGCGCCGCTGACGATTCCGACGGCACCGGTGATTGAAACGCCGGTGATTGAGGCACCGGTTCAACCGGCTGTGCAAGACATAAAGGTTGAAAATAAAGTCGAGCCGGTATTAAAAACGACAGAAAAAAAGACTCAAAAAACCGAAGAAAGCGCTGCATTGAAAATACGGACAGCCGATTCAGTAAAACTTTACGCCGAAGCGCTGCGGCAACATCAGGAAGGCAACCTGGAGCAGGCAAAGGATTTATATAAGAAAGTTATTGAGATTGACCCGAAGAATATAGAAGCGCTGAATAATTTGGGTGTCGTTTATATGAAGAAGAAAACTTACAAATGGGCAATTATTCGACTCAACGACGCGCTGAAAATAAAACATGATTACCCCGATGCGCATTACAATCTGGCCTGTATCTACGCGCAAAACAACGACCTGAGCCGAAGTCTTTCCTATTTGAAAAATGCTATCGGCTTTAACCCTCAGGTCAGACAGTGGGCAGAAAAAGACAAAGATCTTGAGGTTCTGGCCGATTTGCCGGAATTTAAGAAACTATTGGAGAAAAATTAACGTCAAGATGAAAAAATCACATGTTCTTATTTTGAAAGCCGGTTTTTTAATATGGGTCATGATCCTGTTGGTGATTATAAGCGGTTTTGCCGGTTCAGCGCTGGCCGCGCGTGTCGCCGGCGGCGGTGAAGAGATCGAGACTACGGCTATGCCGGATGCCGCTCCGGAACCGGCGATAGAAGAAGAGGTGGACCCGGCGCCGGAACCCGAGCTGATGAATGAACCTTCCCGTCAGAATGCCGAGATGGACGCACCGGTCATGTCTACGGACAACAAAGATGAAAAACGGTCTTACAAGCCCATTAAAGTCAATCCGTCGCAGAAATATGTCACGCTGGATTTCGACAATGTGGATGTCAGCGTACTGGTAAAATTCGTCAGTGAATTGACCGGTAAAAATTTCATCATTGACGACAAAGTCAAGGGTAAGGTCACCATCGTTTCCCCCAAAAAGATTCCCGTGGAAGATGTCTATAAAGTTTTTCTGTCCGTTCTGGAAATTAACGGTTTGACCGTGGTGCCCTCGGGCAATATGATCAAAATCATTCCCTCTGTGCAGGCACGGGAGAAAGGTCTGGAAACCAGGACAAAACAGGATCCCCTGTTGCCGGAGGATCGCATGGTTACTCAGATCATTCCCCTGGAGCGGGCCAATCCCGATGAAGTGAAAAGAATCCTGGATCCGCTTATTCCGAAATCCAGTTCTGTTCTTTCCTATCCGCCGGCAGGCATGCTGATCATTACCGATTACCTTTCCAACATCAAACGGATTCAGGAAATCGCAACCGCGCTGGATGTCGAAGGCGCCGGCGATCAGATATCCTATATCCCGCTGCAGAATGCTTCCGCTTCGGAAGTGGTCAAATCGTTGAATACCATCTTCACACAGGGTCCCGTCCGCGGAAAGGCCGCGACAATCTTAAAAGTCGTAGCGGATTCGCGCACCAATTCAATCATTCTGCTGGCCAGCGGCGCCGAAACAGAAAATGTGCGCAAGCTGATCGCATTTATGGACAAGGATGTGCCGCGCGGAGAATCCAATATTCAGGTTTATCGTTTACAAAACAGTGTCGCCGAAGATCTGGCAAAAGTGCTCACCAGCATTGTCAAGGAAGGCGGGGCAGCAGCCGGCGCCACAGCAACGGCAACCGGAGCGAAAACAGCACCGACGACTGTCGTTTCCAAAAATGTTCAAATCGTTCCCGATAAAGCGACCAACACGCTGGTCGTGATGGCGGAACGGGAAGACTACAAGATTATTGAAAACATCATCAAGCAGCTCGATATTCCGCGTCCGATGGTCTATATTGAAGCTTTAATTATGGAAGTCAACGCCAACAAGGATTTCAAACTCGGCGTCGAATGGCGGGGCATCACCGAACATGGCTCCGTTGACGGAAATCCCACGGCGGCTTTTGCCGGTTCGGGAGGCGCCGGCCCTTCCGGTCCCGGTTCCTACAATATCATGGACGGTTTGCTGACAACGACCGGAATGGGCGTCTTTCCCAGCGGTTTTTCCATGGGACTGGTCGGGGCAGGCATTAAGATCGGCGGCGTCACCTTCCCCAGCATCGGTGCGGTCGTTCAGGCCTATAAAACCGATTCGGAAGTTTCCATCTTATCCACCCCGCAGATCATGACACTGGACAATGAAGAGGCGGAAATCAATGTGGGGTCGAACGTTCCCTATGTGACAAGACAAGATCAAACAAATGTGGGCACCGGCACAAATTATACGAACTACAGCAGCTATGAATACAGGGATGTCGGCGTCATTTTAAAAATCACGCCGAATATCAATCAGGAAAACTTTATCCGGCTGAAGATCGATCAGCAGGTGACCAAGGTGCAGTCGGGCGCCGATGAAGCAAGACCGACCACGCTGAAGAGAACGGCAAAGACAACGGTGATCGTCAAAGACAATGAAACGGTCGTCATCGGCGGTCTGGTCGGCGACAGTACGGACGACAGCACGTACAAATTCCCCCTGCTGGGCGACATTCCTCTTCTGGGCTGGCTTTTCAAAACGAAAACATCATCACGGGAAAAGACCAACCTTTACGTATTTCTGACACCGCACATCGTCCGTACGCAGGCCGATGCCGCAAAAATTTATCAGGAAAAAAGGGAGACCATGGGAGAAGTGGTCGAGGGCGTCATCAAACTGAATGAAAAAGCCGATGCGAAGGCTCCCCAGGTGCGTCCTCCCGTTGAAAACGAAACCATTTCCAATCCGTAAGCCTGAGGGTCCGATTCGATATGTCCAAAATCCATACAGCTCTGAAAGAATCGGCGGCGTCTGCTCATGGTGATGCATCGTCCGGCAAATCCGTTTTTTCGTCTCTGGATGAAAAGCTCATCGCCGCGGGAGTGGCACCGGACACCCTCAGTGAAATACGAACCGCACCGGCAAACAACGGCGGAGGATTTTTCGATCAACTGATCAAAAAGAAAGTGATTCCTGAAATCCATCTTTTAAAAATCCTTTCCGAACATTTCGGGCTGTCATTCTGGCAGCAACTGCCCATGGAAAGCATTGATATCGACTTTACCCAACGCATCCCCATTCAATATTTAAAAAAACATAAAATCATTCCATTGATCACCGCCGAAAACCCGGTGATCGCATTAAACGATCCTTCGAATTTCCAGCCTGTCGATGACTTGAGACAGCTCCTGAAGAATCCAAATCTGTCGGTTGTTCTGTCTTTGCAGGACGCAATTATGTCGGCCATTAATATGGCGTATGACATGAGCCGCTCATCGGCCAAGGATTATTTTGAAGAAATGGACCAGTCCTCCACCGACGATCTCATTTCCAAAATCGATGAAACCGCCGATCTGCTGGATGAAGCCAGCGATGCCCCGATCATCAAACTGGTCAACCTCATTCTTTCCGGCGCGATCAAGGACCGCGCCAGCGATATTCATGTCGAGCCCTATTCGGCAAACCTGAAAATCCGCTACCGCATTGACGGCATTTTATATGATACACTCAGCCTGCCGAGGCGCATCCAGTCGCCGCTGATATCACGTATCAAAATCATGGCCAAACTCAATATCGCGGAAAAACGTCTCCCCCAGGACGGACGCATCGAAATAAAAATAGCCGATCGCCTGGTGGATATCCGCGTGTCGGTCATCCCCACCGCCTTCGGCGAAAGAGTCGTTCTGCGATTGCTGGACAAAACGGCCAACATTTTAATGTTATCCGATCTGGGCATGCATGATGAACGGATCAAACTCCTCAATAAGCTGATTAAATCGCCTTACGGAATCATTCTGGTGACCGGCCCCACCGGCAGCGGTAAAACAACGACGTTGTACGCAGCGCTTTCCACCATTAACCGTCCGGAGATCAATATCATCACTATCGAGGACCCTATCGAATATCAAATGGACGGCGTGGGACAAATCCAGGTCAATCCCAAAATCGATCTGACGTTTGCCGCCGGCCTGCGTTCTATCGTCCGTCAGGATCCTGATGTCATTCTCATCGGGGAAATCCGTGACCGGGAAACCGCTGAAATCGCCATTCAGTCCTCGCTGACCGGACATCTGGTCTTCTCCACGCTGCATACCAACGATGCCGCCAGTGCCGTTACCCGTCTGATCGATATGGGCATTGAACCTTTTCTGGTCACATCGTCTATTGTCGCGATCATCGCCCAGCGACTCGTTCGCGTTCTCTGCCCCCATTGTAAAGAGGTTTATGAGCCGGATGAAGAATCGCTGGCCAATCTCGGTTTGAGCCGATCCGTCCTGAAAAACAACACTTTTTACCGCAAGAAAGGCTGCAATCTCTGCATGCAGACGGGTTTCCGGGGACGTTCAGCCATTTTCGAAATTCTGACCGTTGATGATGAGATTAAAAGGCTCGTACTGAAAACATCCGACGCCAATCAGATCAATGAACTGGCCATCAAGCGGGGCATGATTACATTACAGCAGGATGGTATCGACAAGGTTCTCGCAGGCATCACGACAATCGAAGAAGTGCTGAGAGTTACCCGCACTCTCAGTCGTACCGATGACATCGTCATCGAAGTTTAATGAGGCTCTCTGAACTATAGTGAAGAGTTAGCCGAATTATCCCCGAAGCGAAGCGGAGTGGGATAGTGAGTCTCGCTACTGGAAACGGAATAAAACATGATCGAATTCTATAAAATGAGCGGCAGCGGCAATGATTTCATCATCATTGACAACATGGATTTGTCCCTGGATGTCGGTGATTTATCCGAGTTCGCCCGCAAAGTCTGTCAGCGCAAAATTTCCGTGGGCGCCGACGGACTGGTGGTGATTGAGCCGTCCGACATCGCCGATTTCAAATGGCGTTTTTTCAATGCTGACGGTTCCATGGCGGAAATGTGCGGCAATGCCGCCCGATGCGTGGCGCGTTTCGCTTATATGAAAGGAATCGCAGGACAAACAATGTCTTGGGAAACCATTGCCGGTATCATCAGCGCGGTTGTAAATGACGACGTGGTCAAGGCAAAACTTACCGATCCCTCGCCGGTTGAATCCAATATCGAAATCGAAACGGACGGGCTGAAATTCATCTTGGACAGTATTGATACCGGGGTTCCGCACGCGGTAGTTTTTGTCGATGATCTCGATACCTGCGAAGTATATCGTCAGGGACGCAACATCCGTTTCCATGAACACTTTGCCCCCCGGGGAACCAATGCCGATTTTGTCTCACTCATTAACAGAAATAAAATAAGGGTCCGGACCTACGAACGCGGCGTCGAAGATGAAACGCTGGCTTGCGGAACGGGTGTGGTGGCGGCAGTTCTGGCGGCAGCGCAAAGAAATCTTGTTGAATCGCCCGTGGACGTGCTGGTACGAAGCAGTGAAAGCCTGCGCGTTTATTTTGAAAATCAAAACGGCCTGTGTCGTGAAATTTACCTTGAAGGCCGTGTCAAAATGGTCTATCAGGGAATGCTTCTGGAAGAAGCCTATCAATAAACTTAATAAAATATATCTGTCATTCCGGTGCGGACCGGAATCCAGTATTATTTAATTAAATATCAATTTCTGGACATCGGCCTTCGTAACCTAAATAACCTGAAGGTCACTATAGGGTCATCTACGACCGGTGTGACAATTAGATTCTAATCATAATTAATTTTGGAGGATATCGATTTTGAAAACTGCGGACAAACTAGCGAAAATACCGCCTTACCTGTTCATGGAATTGAGGAAAAAAATAAACAAGGCTAAGGCCGAAGGCATTGATGTTATTTCACTGGCCATCGGCGATCCGGTGGAAGCCACGCCGGATTCTATTATTGATGAGCTTTGCGCCACGTCGCGCGATCCTCTGAATCACCGTTATCCGACCGATGAAGAAAAGGGTATGCTGGCATACCGCCGCGAGATTGCCAAATGGTACGAAACACGCTTCGGCGTTACGCTGAATCCCGAAAACGAAATTCTGGGATTGATCGGTTCGAAGGAAGGCTGTCATCATTTTATCATCGCGCGCGTCAATCCCGATGACATCGTTTTGATGACCGACCCCGGTTATCCCGCTTATCGTTCCAGCATCCTGCTGGGCGGCGGCGTTCCGTATAATGTACCCATCCTGCCGCAGAACAATTATCTGCCGGTATTCGAAGACATTCCGACGGACATCGCTAAAAAAGCCACCGCCATGTTTTTGAATTATCCCAACAATCCGACCGGCGCCTGCGCGACCCTGGAATTTTTAGACAAGCTTGTTGAATTTGCCAGAACCTACGACATCGCTGTTTGTTACGACAATCCCTACAGCGAAATAGTTTTTAGCGGACAAAAACGCATCAGTTTTCTGATGGCCAAAGGCGCGAAAGACGTCGGCATCGAATTGAACTCCTTATCCAAGCCCTTCAATATGTGCGGATGGCGGCTGGGCATGGCCTGCGGCAATCCCGAATTAATCGCCGCCATCAGCAAGGTTAAGGAAAACACGGACTCTGGAATCTTTAATCCGATTCAATTCGCCGGCATCAAAGCCCTGCAAAAAGAAGCTCCTTTTGTTGAAAAGATGATTGAATTGTATGGAAAGCGCCGCGAACTTGTTCTCCAGACATTGAAGAAAATCGGCATTGAATTCAATCCGCCCAGGGGAACGTTTTATCTATGGGTGCCTGTTCCCAAAGGGATGACCTCGCTGGAATTCACCAACCGCCTGTTCGATAAGACCGCTGTCGTTGTTGCCGCCGGTACGGCCTACGGCCTGTACGGCGAAGGCTTTGTACGTATTTCGCTGACGGTGCCGGATGAGAGGCTACGCGAAGCGATGGAGAGAATTGAAAAAGAATTCGCAGGATAACACTGTAAAACGCCTGTATGCTGCGTTGCGCTTCGGCTTTTTGTCACTGCGACCTACGTCAAAGTAGGCCTCATTCCAAAAGCCTCGCGCGCCTTGCCTCCAGAACCTTTTACAACGTTATTAAAAATAGGGCGAGGAATTCATGAAAAAAAACAAAGGATTTATTCTAAAAAATAGAACCGTCACCTTTTTTCTTCTTTACAGCAACATAAAAAATAGGGCGTTGACCCTGCTAGGAGAGGAAAATGGCAAATATTCTCATTGTTGATGAAAATCAAGGGATAAGAAAACTCATTAAGGAAATGTTTTTAAATAAAATAAATCTGTCCTCTTTCATCCCGATGCGACATATTTAATAATGGAAATAAAAGTACCGGCGGTTTTGTTGATGATTTAGGCCTTGTAGAGGAAAAGAACAATAGGAGGTGTACTAAGTGAAAAGAATATTATACTGTTTTCTTATTGCCTGTTTTTTATTTTCTGCCGGCTGCGGCGGATATTCTTACTGTATTCCAGAGATCGCAAATATAAAAAATCCTTATTTTGATACTTCGTTAATTTTAGAAAATGTGTCATTCGATATTACAATAAAAAATACTTACGATAAAAATATTGAAGTCCTGTGGAATAAAACTTTTTACATCGATCCATCAGGCGGAACAAATGGTTTATTCTCTTTTGGAAAAGAATATTACTACGAAGACAAAGATTTCCAGTATCCGGAGACAATAATTTTCCCGGGACAATCAATAAAAAGGAATTTATATCCGATTTCCAATCGTTACTTCAAAAGATCGGGGTGGGCGTGGAATTCTATCGGCTTGGGAGTAAATGGAGTTTTTCTCACAATTCTTGTTGACGGCAAAGAAGTAACTGAAAAACTTATCATAGAATTGGCTTATAAAAAACATTCTACTGGAAAGCCGGGGACATCTTACTAGTTTTTTTAAAAATATAGTAAGATCAGTTGGATGAGCAACAGCACCACCAAAAAATACTGGATACCCCCGGCATACACCGGGTTTGAGGCCGGAGTTTATCCCGCGTATGCGGGACCGGTATGACAAATCTTTTGTCACGACGGAACGTCTTGCTAACATAAGGAGTCATCATTATGCGTATCCTAAAAAAAGTCGCGATTGGTCTTCTTATTTTTCTGGTTGTTCTGGGAATTGCCGGATTTTTTATCGCGCCGCCGCTGATGAAGCCGTACATCATGAAGAAGATGTCCGAGGCGCTGCACCGCAAAGCGTCCATTGAAAAAATCAGCATCAATCCTTACGCTGTTTCCATAACATTAAAGAAATTTTCACTGGAAGATCCGGGCAAGCCTAAACCTTTTGTCGCGTTTGACGAACTTTATGTCAATGCCGATTTGATGTCCTCCCTTTTCCGCCGCGCTCTGATCCTGAAGCAAATAACGCTGACGAATCCTTACGTCGGAATTTCCCGCAAACCGGAAGGCTCCTACAATTTCTCAGACCTGCTTCCCAAGGATGAAGCAAAACCGGAAAAAGAGGAGAAACCTTTTCTTTTCTCCTTGAATAATATTCAAATCATTAACGGCAATATTGATTTTGAAGACGCGCCGAAGAAAACCAATCATACCGTGCGGGAACTCAATGTCTCCGTCCCCTTCATATCCAATATCGAATATCATCTGGAAAAATATGTGGAACCGAAGTTTTCCACCAATATCAACAATAACAAATTTGAGCTTGCCGGTAAAACACAGCCCTTTCTGACCTCGCGCGCCACAAGTTTCGACATCAATATTCAGGATATCGACATCCCCTATTATCTGAACTATGTGCCGGCG
>Ga0209719_1000396_pt1 | contig 65013 bp, 53 predicted proteins | sample AD_JPNAS2_MetaG_FD_184421 | JGI IMG/M metagenome (GOLD analysis project Ga0209719, IMG submission 184421) | Active sludge microbial communities of municipal wastewater-treating anaerobic digesters from Japan - AD_JPNAS2_MetaG (SPAdes) (version 2) | ecosystem: Engineered > Bioreactor > Anaerobic...
TGTAGCGCATCCTGTGAAAATCGATAAAAAATAAGGAATTACTTAAAAAGCAAAGAAGCTTCATCTGCCACTCTCGGAGAACAATGCTATCGTATCCATGCAACTAATGCCGTATAATATCGGTGGAGGTTACTATGAAAAACTTCACGTGGTACACACCGACAAAGGTGATCTTTGGCACGAAAATTCTCGATCAGCTGGGCAGAGAGGCATCGCGAATTGGAAAGCGAGCACTTTTTCTTTACGGAAAACAGAGCATCAAGCGCAGCGGCCTCTATGAGAAAGTGGTAGCTCAGTTGCGCGGCGCTGATATTGAATTCATGGAACATGGCGGCGTACAACCGAACCCGATTATCTCGCATGCCCTTGAAGGTGCACAAAAGGTAAAAGAACATGAGCTTGAGATGATTATCGCGGTTGGTGGCGGTAGTGTGATCGATGAGGCAAAGTCGATAGCTGTCGCTTCCTGCAACGAGGAGCCGCTTTGGGACTTTTATCTGGGCAAGGCTATTATCAAGAATGCATTGCCTATAATTGCGGTTCAAACCCTTCCAGCTACCTCTTCGGAGCTGAATCCTACCTCGGTTATGACCAATGACGCGACTGGCGAGAAATTCTCTTTTAGTTCCGAACTGGTTTTCCCAAAACTATCGTTTCTCGATCCATCGCTCACATTGGACATACCAATCCAATACACGGCTTATGCCTGCACAGACATCCTTTCGCACATGATGGAGGGCTACTTTACAGCAAGCGAAGATTCTCCTCTTCAAGATGGAATTGTTGAAGGGACCTGTAGGGCTGTAATAGGTGCTCTTGATACAGTGATGATACAACCTAGAGATCTCAAGGCTCGTTCTACCATAATGTGGGCGGGAGCGCTTGCCTGGAATGGTCTTTTTGTTGCGGGCGTAGAAGGCGCTTCGACTCCAAATCACATGCTAGAACACCCTTTGAGCGGGCTCTATGATCTGCCGCATGGGGCAGGTCTTTCAATCGTTATTCCGGCATGGTTAAAATACATGAAACCGCACATTGCGCATCGAATTGTGCTATTCGGAGAACGAATACTAGGCATGGGAGAGTCTCTGAGAAACAAGGCAGCTCTCGATGCAGCTGACCTCGTCATCGAAGAGCTGGAGGGCTGGTATCGGCATATTCATACTCCGATCCGGCTCCATGAAGCAGGAATCGAAAAGCTCGATATCGAAGCATGTACAAAACAGGCTCTTTCTTTGAGTAAGTTATGGAATATACCCGGCTACAAGGATTCCGATATCCAAGCGATATATGAAATGATGGCCTAATTATACTCGATGATCATCTAAAGCCATCCCTAGAATAGCTAAAGGAGTAATCCAGCTCTGTCGCCATTATTATAGTCCTGCGGCTAGCCCTACAGAAAAATGAAATGGCTTCACATCTGCCTTGTCAGCTTGGAAGGCCCATGCCGCTTCCAGAGTGAGATGCATGTGGGTCACGGCCGCAAGGCCGGAAAGCAAAGCACAGTCGAAATCAGCCTGGAGAAAAGCCGAACTCAAAAGCGAAGGCGTATTGTCGATCTCAAGGCCAGCACCGCGCAATCCTGAACTCATCGATATTCTTCTGAGTGCAAAGGAAGGAGCAAAGAGATGACTCATAATCCAGTTTAGCTCTAAAGAAAAGAGCCTTGCTTTTATCTCTCCATAGAGGTACCAAGAAGAAAGATCTGAGCAAGCTTCATATTCCTTATATGCAGGATATGGAATATCTGCTACTGAGAACTCATAGTTTCCTGCATTTTCCAGATATCGAGCTGCTGGCGAAAAAGCCACTCCTCCGGTGGGAGTCCAGGCTCCATAAATGGAAGCTCCTATTCGCTCCGCAATTGTCGATTCTCCCAAATAGATCGATCCCGATATAGAAAGACCTCCAAAATTCGATGAATTAGCTCCTTCATATTCGATTCCGCTCTTGAGAGAAATACCTGAAGGATTGTAGGGTGGCTTATAAGAAGAAGAAAGGCTATCGAATTCGACTCCTGCCCCCGCTACCCATGCGCAATAATCTGGCACTAGATAGAATAAACCCTGTTCTGAATATTTATTCTGCACACCTCCGTATCGAGCATGTATCTCTGTAGAAATACTCTTAAATGTAGGTATAAGGGCATGTCCCCAGTGCAGCGCTCCTTCAAGAGCAGATATGCGCGCAACAGGAAAGGCAAAGACTCCTTGGTCCCAAGCGCTGAGCTCGAATCGCCAAGCCCCGGCACTCAGCTGGAAAGCAATGCTTGTAGCTGGTTTTGCTATGAGGAAATCCCATCCAACAAGAGCTGACCAGGAAAGGCGTTCGGTAAGATCTGTCGCTATGAAATCTATACCCAGCAATGTGCCATCGGCATAGGGGATTCGACTTGTCTCGAAGATAGCTGGAAAGAGCGTAGATCGCTTTTGTACTGCTTTGGAATGCTCTAGGGAAAGCTCTGACGAAAGCTCTGGCTCAGGTTGGGGTACTTTGCTAGTCTCTGGCTGGAGCTGTACCTCTCTGTTAGGCTCTAGCTGATGCTGTACTTCTTCACTGCTCTCTAGATGGGCTGACTGGTTCCTCATCTCCAGAGAATAGCTCTCTATCCATGCCGTAGGCGAAATCCACCTAAGGGGCTCAGAATCAAAATGTTGACCAGGAGCTTCGATCTCGCCTTTGAAATCCGAAATATCGAGAAGAAGAAGACGCGATTGCCCGTTTTCTATGGATGCTCGATAGACAAGGTGAGAGGCGTCTGTGAAGACGGGCATATGAACACCGCCTGAAGGACTTTTTCTGGCTATTGCAAATCGCCAAAGCCCATTATTTTGCTCCAGAATAGCAAGGCGCGATAATCCGTTGTCAGGGACAAGGCTTAGAGCAAAGCTAATCGAATCCGATGGCTCGGAATTCTCCCTAAATCCTTGGGAAAGCCATCGTATGGCCAAATCGGGAATATCGGCTACCTCTATCTGCCCATTCGCGAATCTTCGAGCAGGGAGAACCGCAGTGCCAAGCCTTACAAGGCCATATTCGATAGACGTAAGAGGATCCTGCCAGGAATCATAAAGAGAGATTTCTTCTTTCGTACCCGAATGCTTTTCGAATAGCACCTCGCCAATACTAGCCTGTGGAAGGTCTTTTTCGTAGCGGAGTTTGTGCTCGGATAGGTCGTATATATAGCGAGCGGGAATAGCCTGGTTTTGCGAATTGATTCGAGTCCAGTCGAGTTCTAGCCTTCCGAATTTTACGTTACAATAAATGTTACGTAACATTTGGTCAGTTGCAAAAAGCCTCTCTGGCTTCTTTGCCATAGCTTTTTTTTCGAACTCCGATTTATTTTTAGAATCCTCCTGCAAATCGACTACCGAGAGCTGATACATACCGCGGCGTTCCAAATCCACAAAATAGACTTTCCCGCCACCAGCCCCAAGGGCTCCAACATATCCAGAAAAAAGCTCCTTCTCAGCAGGCATATCGGCAGCATCATTCATCTCAATTGGATCGACTCCGCCCTGCCCTTCTTGCACCTCTAACTCGCTTCCTTCATCAATCCAGACTAAAAAATCCTGCCACAACTTATTTGGTTTTACTCCTGTCTCGCGTTCCAGAATTCCTTTTGAGAGAATTCCGCCATCGAATCCTCGATAGATAATTCCACGACCCGAGCTTTGCCAGAGCCGCCCGACAATGGATGGCCCAAATCGCTCGCTTAAATAATCTACAAAAAGACCACCATATAGATATGGCAGTGAGCCTGCCCCATAGAAATCTTCCAAGCCAGAAACATCCCAAAGGGATCGATCTTTTCCACGTGCCCTCTCTAGCCTTACAAATTCTAATGCTGCTGGATCATTCAACCTCCCAGAGCCATTCTCCTTGAACCTGCTCTCCACCCATACGGCGGTTCCTTCGACCATAGCCTGTGGCATCATATATATTTCTGGAGCAACCCAATCCCCTCCGAACCATGACAGAACTCGCCAAGCAAGACTTCGCTCATTCAGAGTGATATAATGCACAAGTTCGTGCAAAAACACTGAATATAGCTCGTCTTCCAAAGTAGCAAGCTGGCTCCTCGGATCAGCAGACGCCAGAAGGAGCACAATCCTATTAGAAGGATAAAGAGTAGAAAACCCATTCAAAGAATATTGAAGATCGCTCAAAAGCACAGGAATGCGCTCTGTTCTTAGCTCCAGTCCCAGAAAATCGCATAGTTCTCCATAGGTCTTATCAGCAAAGCTTGCTAGCCTTTTTGCCTCGGCTTCCAGGCTCTTCGGTGAATAAATGTCGAAAGAATCGGTTTTTAAATGGAGTACAGGCTCCATCGATGGAATAAGCTGTGCATGAACCCGAACAAAAGTACAAAAGAATAATAGTGCAATTATAGCAGGCCGATTAGCATAGCGCTTATTATCAAGTTTATGATTGAGCCAATTGCAGAGATTCTTGAGATGTCCAGGTATTTTGCGAAAGCAGTCGTTGCAGAGGCACTGATAAAAGAATCTTATAATAACCATGCTTAAGTTTACCATACTTTTCTTGACGCAGGACAAGCCCTTGTTTATGATGTTTTTATCATTATTGTACCAAAGCTTGATATGGATAATTTTCATAGCTCTAGTCTTATGCCTATAACTTCTCTAACCAGCCAAGAAGCGCGAAAGATTCGATATGTTCTAATGGACATCGACGACACACTCACCACAGATGGAAAGCTCCTCGCAGAGAGTTATGCTGCGCTATGGCGACTTCACGAGGCTGGACTAAAGGTTATTCCAGTAACAGGTAGGCCTGCGGGCTGGTGCGATCTCATTGCGCGCGAATGGCCAGCAGATGGGGTGGTGGGCGAAAATGGCGCTTTTGCCTTTTGGGAAGGCGAAGGGCATCATCTTCTTACGCTTTCGCATCCAAATGCTATTCTAAATACCGATCCACGCCTCTTGGCGCTGCGCGACCGCGTGATTTCCGAAATACCAGGCGCAAGGCTAGCACGCGATCAATTCTCGCGCCTCTATGATATCGCGATCGATTTTGCCGAAGAAGAGCCAATACTTCCGCTATCAGAAGCATTGCGCATTCAATCGATCTTTTTAGAAGGTGGAGCAAGGGCTAAGATATCTTCGATTCACGTCAATGCATGGATGGGCGATTACGACAAGCTATCTATGGCGCTTTCTTTCTTGAATGCTCGTTTCGGCTATGATGACAGTCGCGATGTCGGCACAGTTATCTTTGCTGGAGACTCTCCAAATGATGAACCCATGTTCGAGCATTTTCCGATGGCCTGTGCCATGGCAAATGTCCTCAAATACAGAGAACTAATGAAGACTCCTCCTCACTTTGTGACTCAAAGAGAGTCTGGCGCTGGTTTTGCCGAATTGGCTGATATTTTTCTCAAGCGACGGTCTGTTAGCTAATTCTCTTAGCTTTTAAATCTGCTATTCGTTCCTTATTGAAAAAGTATTTTTATTGGTTGCTATTGGCTTATATTGGCCTTACATCTATTGGCATAACAATACAGACAACCTCTTGGGCAAGTGCCATAGCTCCCTAAGTCGACGCTTTCGATACACTGACAGCCTTTTCTCTGGTTTTTGTCTCTCTTCAATGAAAAAGGTAATCTAGAAAGCTCGCTAATTATGCATGCGTCTATGCAAGCATACTGCTCGAAGCCGAGCATCTCTTTGAGCTCAGGCTCCGCACATAGCGATAAGGAAAGGCCATTTTCACGAGCGATACCAACCAGCGCAAACATGAGATCTCTGACCTCATTCGAAGCCCGATCTACTGGCGCTACTCTATATCCAGCCTTCGAAAGCCTTTTGTCAGAATGCATATAGCTATCATAAAAACTCAATACACAATGACGCACTCTTTCTCCGATCTCCCCTGCCAATCTTTTGAAGTTTTCTACGTGCCAAGCTGAATTATATTGCTCTGTAAGCAGAACTGGATCATATCTCCACACCACTCGCCTCGAGCCCAGCTCTGAGGATAGTGCTTTCAGTGCCGAGATTCCTGCCTCGACTCCGGGACCAGATGGTTCCATCGGAACACCATAACCATTAACCGTTACCTGAAAATAAAACGCATATTTTTCGAGCATACTCAAGTTTCTGAGCATTGGACTTGCGTCTCTTGTCCAGAATACAAAACAAGCCACATCTTCGGGTCTAAGGCTGAGGTGTCGAATCTGCCGAGGATTCCAAGGATTGACCACATCGACAAAGCCTTCTCCCAATCGCTCGAAAAACCAATCGGTGTAGAAAGAAGCTATATCCGTGCGCCTGCTGGCGCTGACAACAATTGCCATGTCTATGCCTGCATAATATTCTGTTCCTGGCCAAATAAGGTTATGACCAAGATAAATTGACACCCTTTACCAAAACACCTATAGTCTATAATCAAGGATGCCATGGACACAATCAAGAGCAAATATGCTCCTCTAGTGGGCGAGATTATTGCCCGTGTCCCCAAAGAAGCTCGTATCTCGGAGCTAAATGTATATCAAGAAGGCATAGGCCAAATACTCCCTTTTATCGATGCGATAATCGCGGACCATCTGGAAGATGGTTCGAAGATCGAAGGTCTGGATAACCTCAAAAGCCTATACGAACATGCTAAAAATGGCGAATCTACATTACTCCTAATGGAGCATTATTCGAACTTCGACCTGCCTGTATTTCATTATCTTTTGCGACAGGAAGGAGAGGAAGGCAAGAAGCTCGCTTCAGATATAGTAGCGATTGCGGGTATCAAGCTGAACGAGGAAAATCCAGCTGTAAATGCGTTTACCCGAGCATATACCAGAATAGTCATCTATCCTTCACGTTCAATGCAGATAATAAGAGAAAAACTCACAGACCCGATCGAGCTATACCAAGAAATGAAGCGAAGTATCTCGATAAATCGCGCAGCAATGAGAGCCCTCGAGGGCGCTAAACACAATAGCAAAATGATTCTAGTTTTCCCTGCAGGAACGCGTTATCGGCCATGGGACCCTTCTTCTAAACGCGGCGTTCGCGAAATAGCCTCCTACATCAAATCTTTTTCTAAATTCTGCCTCGTGTCGATCAATGGCAACATTCTAAGACTCAACCCTTCTGGAGCCATGGAAGACGATATTCTTCAGAGAGACCGCATAATCTACAATGTAAGCCCTGTCCACGATAACAAGGAATTCCTGAATTCGGTGCGATATGATCTTCGATTCCTTGAGGATAAAAAACAAGCCATTGTAGATACCGTCATGGACCTTCTCGAAGACATGCATTATGAAGTAGAGAATCGCAGGTTTAGCGATCGCTGAGCCTTTTTAAGGGATTTACCCCTAAGCGAATAGGGAAATAAGCTGCTCCAGCAACAAAACCCGCCAGATGAGTAAGATGTGCTACGGAGCTTGCCGCACCCAAGAAAGACGAAAATATCTCGATCAATGTATATCCTATCACCATGACAGGAGCTCTTAGAGGAATTATGCCATAAACATATACCATCGCCCTCGGATATAGCACCGCAAAAGCGAGCAACAGTGAAAAAATCGCCCCCGAAGCGCCAAGTAGATATGTATTCCATGCTCCCGAAAGCAAATAGATAGCAAAAGACGCAATGCCTGCAAACAGTCCCGAGCCAAGGTAATAGAGCAAGAATTCATAGCTGCCAAGACTATGCTCCACAGGCCTACCGAAGAAATACAGCCCCAACATATTGACTATGAGGTGCGTCAGATTCGCATGGGCAAACATGTAGGTAAAGAGCTGCCATACCCAGCCCGAAGCAACGGCACCAGGGTTTAGAGCAAGCAAATATGTAAGTAAGGGCCAAATATATTGCAGAGCAAAGATAAGCACATTGACTGCGATCAAATACAATGTCGCATTGAAGTATTTAAACTTGAAAGGACGGCGCAGCACAGAATTTCGATTCATAAGTTAAAAGTATAGAAAAATAGGAAAGCGAACAAGGACTTGGACTACAGAGTTGCTGAACGGCGCTATAGACAAGCCACAAAAGTAAGAACATGGACAAAAAGCAAGAATAGCTACCTAAAAATGAAAGGCCGCCCGGTTTTGCCCGGACGGCCTTCCTGTAATCACTCTGTTACGGATTACTGATTGCTGATCGTCAAGGTGATAACATCGCTGTAAGTACCAGCCTGATAAAGTTCGCTCGGGGCATCAATGTCGATACTAAACTTATAAGCTGTTCCCGCTTTTGGTGTCTTCGACTGTGGACCAGACGTGATACCCCCGCTTGTTAGCTGTTGTTTAGTAAATAGACTACCAACAGTAACTTTATAAGCGATATCCGCACCATTGGCCGTGTCTTTTAAAACACCATTATTCTGACTGCTGGCCTTAAGTACCCAATTCTTCACATTGGAAATCACTTTCATATCAGATAAATCCCAATGGGTTGAACTATCATACGAGATACTACCCGTATAGCTCGCAGGCACAGTCAGCGAGAAATACTGGTCGACACTGCCTTGGATCGATACAGTACCACTACCTGGATTTGCTACTACAGCAAACACCATCCCTAACGACACTACCGCAAACAGAGCTACCAACGCATACTTTTTCATTTTGCGTCTCCTGCCCGCAGGATCTATGTCCCACGGATACATTTTGTGTTTTTTGTGATTTCCTCCAACGGATTCCACCACTACACTTTGATATAAATATAATCGACATAAATTTTTTGTACAATTAGATTTTCTCTATCTTTTTTAATTTAGGATTCTTAGGCTCTTTCAAGTAATACTTATATCTTTTTATTAGGCCATGAATTAGCTATTCAATGTGTATATTGTAAATTAAAGCTATTCGATAAAATGGAGAATTTTGCCCCTTATGTCTAATATCTCTATAAACTAAATTTTTATTTCGAAATGACGACGCCGAGGTTGCTCTATTTTCGATCTATATGCAAGCTATTAGCAAGCAAGCTTTTATTCTGCATTTCTATTGCCAAGAGCCAGGCGAATTTGCTGGTCTAGGGCTGTCATCGTAAAGGGCTTTACGAGCAGATTGTCGAAGCCGGCATTAGCACATTTCTCAGCTTCTTCCTGGTCATGCCGCGGGCTCATAGCGATTAGCACAGGCATGCTCGAAATTCCTTCGGTACGTATCTTTCCCGCAAGAGCATAGCCATCCATCTCAGGCATGATACAGTCGATGAGCAATACATCGAAGCTCTCTTCGCAGAGCGCTTTTAGAGCTACTTCTCCGCTCGATACCGCTTTTGCTTTGTAATCCTTTAATGTGAGCATTCGCAAAAGAAGATCGCGATTCACTTCGCTATCGTCAACTACGAGCACTGATATGGAACCTGGAATCTCTTCCATAGACACGGCGACTTCTTTCTTTTCGGCTTCATTTTCAATAGCTTGATTTTGGAAGACAGCCATATCCTTTGGAGACCCGTTAGCTGGCTCTTTTATTGGCTTTTCTAATGAAGGACTGACCAGCTTTTCTGATGCTGGCTCTTGTGCTATCGATTCTTTTGACGCCAGCTTTTCTGCCACTATCTCTTGTGCCATCGACTCTTCCATCGCTGACGCCTTAGGAATATCGACCTTTTTGACAAGCTCTATTGAAGGCTCTTGCATTGATTCAGTTTTTGGTACGAAGGGTTTTATGGCTATTGAGGTTTCTTTTGGGCGTACTGGAGCCTTGCTGCTCTCCTTTTCCAAAAATTCCGCCCGTATGACGAGCCCACAGCTCAGTAGTACAAGTATAAGAAGTCCCACTCCCCATAGCCCTGTTCGCTTATATGGGTACATCGATGCGACATATATAGTCCATGGAAAGTCTTCCGATCCGATTTTCAGAACAGCAGAATAACCGGTAAGCGCACGCTCTTCGCCCCAAAAAAGCCTTCTGTCACCCCCTTCCATATTGGAAGATGCAATGGCAATGGATAGCCCTGGGAATTGCGAAACTAAATCCAGATCTGACAATAATTTGTCTGCATTGAATGCGATACTCACGAAACCCCAAAGTTCGGAACCTTCAATCACTGGTATTCGCAAGAATGCGAGATTTTTTCCTTCCGCGGATAGTTCCGGCCCTTGCAACACGGCGCTTTTTCTGCGTACAGCCTCGACCAGAGCATCCATCCTTTCAGGATTATCGAGCAAATCGTGACCAATAGAAGAGGATGCTCTACCTTCGGGGAAAAAATATCTGACTATTGCACCTGGAGCTATCGTAATTGAGTCTATATAAGGTAAGTTAGCAAGAGTCTCTTCGGCAAGCGGTCTTAGCGCTGCATAGGTTTTACCTGAGCCAGTTAGAAGCAGCTCGCGAAATTTATCGCCAACAGCAAGCATCTCCTGCAATGGCTCAGAGATTTGCAGAGCTATTCTCTTGGAGACAGCTCCAAGCAGCTCTGATTCCGATCGATTTGCGCTCTTCCATAGCATGAAAAAACAAAATATCGCCAATATACAAAAGAAGAGCGGAAGCAAGACTTTTGCCATCTTGGCCTTATTCTTTTTCTGGCTGCTAATAGGGCTCATAATTCGATCATATAAGAATATCATAAAAAAGGCCGCCCAATAAGCGGGCAGCCTTTTTTATCAGCAGCGCGATGGTGGATCTCAAAGCGCTACAAGCGAAATTGTTAAGGTATCCTCGTAGGTACCTGCAGGAAGGGCAGGATTAAGCTCCGAAGCCTTGGTATATGTAACAACTACAGTCGTTGATGTCGGAGACTGAGGGGCTGTTTTTACAATTTCATAGTCACTAGCTAGATCGATCCCTGTAGTGGAACCAAAATTGAGGAGGTAAGGGTATACATCTGAACCACCTACTCTGACCATTTTGCCACCCTTAGCTGAATGAATAACGATCTTCCAGTTCGTCAGATTCGATGAAATGGTGACTGAACCAAGCGTGGTGGAGCTAGCCGTAATATCGATTGCCTTTGTGCCTGGAATATTGGTAGTAATGCTTAGATCAGCTCCGATTGTTGCCTGAATTGTCGTCTCAACCTGAGTGGCGGCGAATACCGGCACACTGATCAACAGTGCTGCCAGTACCGACAGAAACACTTTCTTTTTCATAAACTTTCTCCTTGGCTCAAAAGAGCCCAAATAATTTAGTTAATTATTATAACGGGAACTCCTATATTGTCAAGATTGTCCAAGCGATATTTCAATTTTTACTTTGTATTCTATGGAATTATTGTAAAAATGCTTTAGAGGCGTAGCGATATATAAAATCGCCGCTAATTATGAAATCGCAACCGAAAACAAAGGCGCCGATCGGAATCGAACCGATGTATAAAGGTTTTGCAGACCTCTCCCTTACCACTTGGGTACGGCGCCAAATGCGGGGCACATACTACCTGAGTACCCCGCTTTTGTCAACAATTCTAAGGAATGTAGCTTGATTACCTTTGCATAAATAAATCTGTCGTGCACTCCTAATTCTTGGATACCGCGGCTGCTGGAGCGCCTTTGTCCTTTGGTGCTTTTGCTTGTCTCTTTGTCTTTTTGTTTTCCCAGAACAGCACAATGGCGCTGGCTATATAGATTGTAGAGTATACGCCACTTACCATACCTACAAAAAGCGCAAGCGCAAAATCCTTTATGCTTCCGCTTGTAAAGAAATAGAGCGCTAGCACTGCCAGCATAGTGGTAAGGGTCGTTATGATGGACCTCCCTAGAGTCAGAGTCAAAGCCCTGTCGAGCACATCGACAAAAGGTTCCGAAGGATGAAGCTTTCGTTCCTCTCGCACTCGATCGAACTGCACAATGGTGTCGTTGATGGAATAGCCTAGAATCGTCAGAATAGCCGCAATGGTTGTGGTGTTGAATTCCATCCTTGTCCACACGATAAAGGCAATCATTACAAGAGCATCATGGGCTATAGCCACGACAGCACCGATTGCATACTCGATTTTGAAGCGAATGGCCGAATAGATAAGAATAAGCAAAAGGGTCATCAATACTAGCCAGACCGATTGCTTCCCAAGTGCTTCGGAATACTGAGGCCCGACATAATCTGCCTTTACCACAACTACCCTGTCGGTTCCAACCTTATCTTCGATGAGCTTGCGTATGGTCTGAGGAGTATTTGTCATAAACTGCGGATCCTCGCCGCTATCTCGAACGCGGATAAGGTATCTCTGCGAAGATGGCGGATTTATGGTCTGCACTGTAATGTCTCCCAGCGGACTGATAGCTTCTCGTACAATATCGATAGATGCATAGCGCTCGCTATCATCTTTTGGCGCACGGTAGAGTTTGACCGGGTTGAGACTCAAGAGCGAATTACCCTGATAAGTAGGTACAAGCAAATTGGAAGGAAGAGATTCACTCCCTTCTGCAAGGCTCACTCTAATTCCCTGTTCTTTCTCCAAGGCTGATTTTATATCCGCAAGGGTCGAATATGTCTTATAATCGAAAACTACAGTACGCTTCTGCGCTTCGGCGCCTGAGAAAACAAGCGTCAACTGACTTTCGCTGACAGTTAGCTCTGCATTGCCTTTGCCATCAAAGGTTACATCTCCAGCTGGATAGGCAAGCTGAATAGTCTCGTTTATACCTGCTTGGAAGTCTACGCCTAGGTTCAAGCCTTTGGTAAAGAGTCCGACAAGCCCGAAAATGATAATAGATAAACTGATTATCACCGCTGGCAGAAAGAATTTGCTGAATTTGATGATGTTTTTCATTATCGGATCCTCCAGCTTATAGACACAGTCTTTAGCTTTAAGACATCTGTTTCGAAATCAAAGATCAGCCTCGACACAAAAAGGGAGGTAAAAAGACTGGTTATATTGCCTATCGCCAAGGAAACCGCAAAACCTTGAATTGGTCCAGTTCCAAGCTGCGCAAGGAAAAGTGCCGCGATTATCGTGGTGATGTTCGAGTCCATGACCGCCCAGAAGGCTTTGTCGAAACCAGCGTGTATGGCTGCAGCCCTGCTCTTGCCAGCTCTCAACTCTTCCTTGATACGCTCGAAGATGATGACATTGGCATCTACTGCCATTCCAGTAGTGAGCACAAAGCCCGCTATAGAAGGAAGGGTTAGCGTTAGCTTGAAGGCTGTCAAAACCGAAAGCATGAGGTAGAGGTTGAGTATCTGCGCTACGGTCGCATTTATTCCCGCCCATTTATAATAGAGGAACATGAAAACGAAGATCGACAGAATACCGACAATGATAGCGGTTTGTCCCTGATTAATGGCGTCTTCTCCAAGAGAAGCGCCGACAGACTGCTGGCTCACAACCGAAAGGCTGATGGGTAGAGCAGCTGTCCTCAGCAATAGGGCGAGCGCTTCGGCTTCCTCTGCGCTGAATCCAGTTATCCGTACCGATTCCCTGATCGGTTCCTGAATGCGGGCATAGGATTTCACGCGGTCATCCAGAACAACGGCCATGGTCTTGCCAACATTGGCGCTCGTAAGCTCGTAGAAAATGTCTCCGCCCTCTTTGTCGAGCACGAAATTGGTCTCGGGTTGCCCGGTAATCGGATCTGAAGAGACTGTCGCGCTTACGATATGGCTGCCATCCAAGCCCGGCTTGCCTTCCAGAACAAGGTATTCTCCAGTAAATTCATCGAGCCCATAGCTGTCTTTCTTATAGACTTTGCGAACGATCTTGCCTTCGGGTACAAGGCCTGGCTTATCCAATGTCATCGTTTCTTCATCGATGCCCACTGGATTAGTCGAAAGATAGGAATTCACGGCTGCGGAAGCTTCCAAATCGGCAATATAGAAAGCCAGGTTCCCCTTGCCCATGATTATAGAATTGATGCGCTCTGGATCCGGTGTTCCTGGAATTTCAATATAGATCTGATCTTCGCCCTGGCGACGAATTACGGGTTCTGTAAGGCCGAACTTATCGATGCGCGAGTTGAGAATTTCCACCGCACGCTTCATCGCATCTTCTTTCTCGGCTTGAGATAGCTCATGTCCGAGTTTTTCGGACAACCCCTTGAGGTCAGCCTGGACAACTGCGCTCATACCGCCAGCAAGATCGAGCCCTAACTGTACCGCATTTGAGTGCACATTCTTGAGTTTTAATACTCTTTCCCTATAGCGCGATTCGATCGCATCGAACATGGAGCGCTCACTGGAAAACGCAGATAAAATGGCTACTGCGTCCCATGTCTTGGGTGCTGGCTTCTTTGCCAGCGAATAAGCCTTTTTGGCTGAATCTATTGCAACCTTATAGTTCTTTTGGTTAGAGAGATCTGTCGTATCGCCCGCAGCTGCTCTTTCTTTTAGATCGCTGATTATGAGATAGGTCATCCTACGGGAATATTCTCTTATTTGCTCTCTGGAACCTACCGCAATGGCTTGATCCTCTTTCGGTGTCAGGAAATACCACTGAATACTCGGAAAAAGAAACATAAATGCCACGGCTAGTACTGCAATTACTATCATGAGGCGGCGCAATTTGCTCATACCCGTTACTCCAATCCTCTCATGGATGTATTAAATGGAGAGAAATGTGTTATGCCTACCCGAGCGAAAGCTGGGTATTGCACAATGAAATCTTTACTTGTCTTCGGTCTTTTCTTTATCGGTTTTTCGGGTCGATTCAGCGCTGTCCTCTGGCTTTTCTTCGGCCTTTTCGTCCGGCTTGTCTTCGGCTTTTTCTTCAGCCTTGACAGGGCTTATGGAAGCTATAGCCGATTTTGAAAATTCGATCCGCGTTCCATCATCAACCTTAAGCACCACTGTGGAATCTTTGACCGAAGCTACCACACCATGGATGCCGCCGATGGTTACGACCTTATCACCCTTTTTGACTCCAGCTATCATCTGCTGCATCTGCTTCTGCTTTTTGTTCTGTGGCCGAATGATCAAAAAGTAAAAGATCACAAACACGAGACCGAAGGTAATGATCGTCGAGATTAACGACCCCGTCGGATTGCTGGCCGTTGTCTGCTGAAGCAGGAAAAGGCCATTCTGGATACCATTCATATATCTTCCTTATCGAAAAAGAATTCCAGCAAAATTACCATGGAGCAGCTCGAATGGTCAAGTTGCACTAAGCTGTGATCACCGTGCCGGCTTTGCCATTTACCGCGGCAGTGGCATTTCCCATGGAAGTTATAATCACTTTAGCACCACCTCTTCTAATAAAGTCACAAGCTGCCTCGATCTTAGGCCCCATGGAACCTTTTGGAAAATGTCCTTCGGCCATGTATTGCTCGCATTCTTTTAAACTTAGATGATCGAAAACTCGCTGATCGGGCTTTCGGAAGTTTATTGCAACCTTATCTACACCTGTAAGTATTATGAGCTCGTCCGCATCAATAAGACTCGCAAGGAGCGACGAGGCTCTATCTTTATCGATCACAGCATCCACTCCGGAGAGAATCCCATCTGCATCTCGCTTGACGGGAATTCCACCTCCTCCAACCGCAATTACTATCTTGCCATCGTCTATGAGATCCTTGATCGTGTCCTTTTCTATAACATCGAGCGGTTTTGGGCTTGGGACTACACGCCGATAGCCGCGCATCGGATCTTCCTTGATTATCCAGCCGCGGGCGCGTAATTTCTCTACTTCCTCGGCCTTGTAAAAAGGACCGACAAATTTAGTTGGATTCAGCATTGATGGATCATTCGGGTCGACAACTACCTGCGTTATTACAGTGACGACATCCTTATCTATGCCTTCGGTGCGAAGTGCATTAGCAAGACTCTGTGCGATCATATAGCCCATAGAACCTTGCGTATCGGCAACAATTACATTGAGTGGGGATGGAGGGACTTGTGCGGAAGCTGCCTCGTTTCGGATGAGATGAACGCCAGCTTGTGGGCCATTTCCATGTGTAAGAACAACTTTGTGGCCTTCGGCTATCATTCCAACTATTGCCTTCATGCTCTTTCGGGTGTTTTCGAACTGTTGTTCTATAGTTCCTTCGCTGCCTTCTTCGATAATCGCATTGCCACCAAGCGCTACGACAATAGTCTTGCGAGTTGCCATGAATTCTCCTTTTCTAGATAGCGAAATTTCCAGAAATAGTAGTATAACACTTTTCGAAAAATCCGCAATGCGCATTGTGGAAATGGCTTTCCAAATTTGATAATATCGAACTATGCAGATTGTTCGAGCAAGAATCCTTGGTATGTGTATGGGCGTACGACGCGCAGATGAGCTGGCGCATCGAGCTGCCGAGAAAGCCGCTCAAACTGGCCGCCCTGTCTATAGCTATGGCCCACTTATCCATAATCCTCAAGCAGTTGCCGACCTTGAATCTCTTGGTGTTCGCGTTCTGGAACCTAGCGCAATCGAGTCGGAACTGGATGAACTTCCGAACCTCAAAGATGCTATAGTTATAATCAGAGCTCATGGAGCATCGCTGGCCGCACTTTCTCGCTTGCATGTGCTTGGTGCACGAGTAGTCGATGCCACTTGCCCCCGAGTCATCAAGAGCCAAGGTCTAGCCCGGCATTACGAAAGATTAGGTTGGCAAATAGTGCTCATAGGAGACCCTCGTCATGGCGAGATTTCAGGTATTCTAGGACATACCTTGAATGCTCTAGTAGTAGATAGCCCGGAAACAGCCCTTCCTATGGCTAGGGCACTCAGAGACAAACCTTGTGCCCTAATTGCGCAGACAACTATCCGTCAGGAAGACTACGATGCGATCATCGATATCTTTCAGTCTTATGTCAAAAAGATGATCGCAGAAAAGACCATATGCCCAGCTACCCGAGAACGCCAGCAGGCATTGGCAGAACTCAGCACACAGGTAGATGCGGTGCTTGTAGTAGGAGGCAAAAACTCTGAAAATACTAAAAGGCTTTATAAAACAGCCATAGGCTTTGGTCTTCCTTCCTGGCATATAGAGACAGCAAGCGAACTCACGCCCGAGATGATGCGCTATAATCGCATAGGCATTACGGCGGGTGCCTCCACTCCCGACTTCATTGTGGATGAAATTCAAGAAATGCTTGTTCGGATGGCTCAGAGCGAATAGCCTTCCACTTTACCATAATGCAAAGCCGTGATAAAAAAGGGTATGCCAGCAGTCAAGATAATCGGTATTTCTGGTGGTTCCGGCTCGGGTAAAACCACGATCGTTCGAAAAATATCTGAAATTGTCAGCGACTTCGTCTTCCTGCCACAGGATAATTACTACAAGTCAGCAGAATTCATAAGCAACCTCAATATCACGGCGTTCAACTTCGACCATCCCGATGCCTTCGATAACGAGCTTCTAATATCTCATCTTACGGCGCTCAAAAATGGCCAATCTATCGACATGCCTGTATACGATTTCGTTCATCACAAAAGAACAGGTCAGACTATCCATATTAAGCCCTCCAAGCTTGTAATTTTCGAGGGAATAATGATTTTTACTAACAAAGAAGTGCGAGACCTTATAGACCTAAAGATATATGTCGATACACCGGACGATATCCGCTTCATCCGACGCCTATTGCGAGATATCAAGGAGCGCGGCCGAACTGTCGACTCCGTGGTGGAGCAATATATGACAATGGTAAGACCTGGACACTACGATTTTATCGAACCGACCAAGGCTTACGCCGACATAATTATTCCCGAGGGTGGGTTTAATGAACGGGCGCTAGATGTACTCGTTTCCTTCATCAATTCCGTCATCTATCCATCTACAGGCTATGAAAAGCCAAATTCCGCTCTTGAGGGACAAGACTCCGATATCAAATCCGAGCCCACATCTATGGCTGGCATAACCATAGAACGACATTGATCCAAATTAAAATAACATGAAAAACGCTCGCACCACTCTTTCTAAGCTTAGCGAGATTGCCCTGCGTCGCTACAGTATGATTCAGCCTGGAGATAGAATACTAATTGCAGTCTCTGGCGGAAAAGATTCCTGCTGCCTTGCCTGGGACCTGGCCAAGAAACGCCAATGGTGGGAAACTCCTTTCGAAATTGCCGCCTGTCATATAGTCACCGACCTAGAGGATGCAAGCTTTTCTCAGACTCAGGATGATGCCTGGCTTGCTTTGCGTATGACCGAATGGGGTATTCCGTACACACGACTCGAAATACCTGTGGTGGGCAGACTCAAACCAGGAAGGTCAATGAACTGCTACTGGTGTACAACCCAGCGCCGATCCGAACTAATGAAATATGCCATGGCGCATGGATTCAACAAGCTCGCTCTTGGTCACCATCTGGACGATATTCTCGAGACTCTGCTTATGAACATGCTGAAAAAGGGCGAATTTGCAACGATGCCTCCTGTCATGCCCTATAGAAAATATCCCATAACAGTTATCCGGCCTCTTGCTTTGTGCGAAGAAAGGCAAATTCTAGCTTGTGCCGATGAACTGGGCTTGTCGGCTTACACGTGTACATGCTCATTCAATTTGCAAGGAGAACGAAAAAAAGCAAGAGAACTCCTCGAACATTTGACCGAGGGCTCGAGCCACAAGAAGCGCAATATCTTTGAGTCTATGTCTCGCATAAGGAAGGATTATCTGCCATAATAAATCATGCGTCTCTTTGCTGCCTTGCCTTTTCCAGTCGCTACCCAGAATCAGATAGGAGCTTACTGCGCTTCGCTCGAGGAGGCTTTTAGGCCAGCTCGTCCCTCTTGGGTTCCTCCTCAAAATCTTCATTTGACTCTTCATTTCTTTGGGGAATTGGAAGCAGAAGATGCTGAAAAGCTCAAGATTTTGCTTTCGGATTTGGCCAATCTCTGCCCTCCGCTCAGGATAACTACAGAAGATCTGTCCATGCTCCCATCCATGAATAGGCCTCGAGTATTATATCTCGCGACGCACATAGAACCATTCGAACCGCTTACAATATTGATAAACAGGATACGTGAGATTGCAATTCAGCTAGGAGCAGAGACCGATGCTCGCCCATGGAAGGCCCATCTTACACTCGCACGACTCAAGCTACCTATTGCTCCTGAGCTTTCGTCGCTTCCTAGACCCCCAAAACTGAGCCTATCTATCGATTCGTTCGAGCTTCTACGGTCGACTCTTAGTCCTAGTGGCGCAGTCTATTCCAGAATAAGTCGTTTTGCGCTCTACACTGGTACAAGCACATTATAGGCGTTCTGAAGTTTCTCTATTTCAAGAGGGAAGTCACATTTTGCAAGGATAGTTGTCTCTCCATCGCACTGTAGAGGAATGCTTTCGTGGTAATCTATCTGGAGCTTGTCCGCAGTGAAATGTGTGAGTTCACGAATGTGGTCGTGCTTCCCATGCTCTATGGATCCTTTTAGAATAAGCTTTCTAAACAGGCTAGTCTGAGATATTGCGATGCAGTTGTGTTCATTGGGAAGTATGCTCTTATGCGAACCATAATAACGGTTGCCCGAAGCTCCCATAGCTACCAAAAGACGAGGAAGCTCGGAATCCAGTACAAGCCTACCTCTGTTCCAAGCCCTGAGACCCATGTTTACCACTTTATAGACACGATCATAGAACATAGTCCCTACATCGACCCAAAACTTGTAGGAATCTCCAGGAAAATGGCGCTTGAGGCGATTTGTCATCTCCGCTACATAGGCATCTAGACCTACACTAGCTATATTGAAAGAATAGCGTGGCAGGGCCCCACCTTCATAACTTGGCGTTATTTTGAGCGCAGGCCTCCGCTCGAGAATAGCTGGATTAAGAAACCTCTCCAGAGCAACAAAAAGATCCCTTCCTTCCGAGCCATCGTTGCCTGTTCCGAAGGGCAACCTTACTATTCCAAAACGATCCTTTTCCGATTCGGGAAGCAGAGTGAGTTGCTCAGCAGTCTCGAGACTTGTGCCGTCTCCGCCTGCTGTAATGATGAGGTGGTAGGTATCTTTCCCGTTAGACGGAGAATGCTCCAGTATACGCTGGACTATTGTCGCAGCGTGTCCACACCTCTCTGTGAGATGCATTTTCAAGCTAAAAGGAGCCTTACGGAGAGGTAGATCGGACGACCGCTTTACCATCTCCTTTAACTCTCTCATTCGCTTATTTGAATTGTGGATTCTACTAAAGCCGCCGGCTTTTGGATTAGCAACAACATCGATAATTAAAGACTGGTCAGAGAAAACAGGAGAGTGAGCAAAAATGATGTTTAGTCCCTCTGCTAAATCTTCTGGCTTCATATCATGATAGATTGTATGATGATATCTCTTTAGTGTCTACAGTATCTTGTCTTGGAAATATGGCATTGATTTCATCGATAGCTTTCATTACCAAAGACAATTCCTCTGCTGAAAAATCGATCTTGGGAATAAGGCGCGAAATAGTTCTCTTAATAAAGAGCTGATTATTTGGAGTCTTCTGCTCATATATCGAAGCATGGTTCATCATCATGACAGTACATGGCAGCGGATTGCTGTAACTTCCAATAATCTCGAAGCCAACTTTCTTGAACATTTGGATCTGACTAGCTTCATCGGCAAAGACATCGATAAAAATCTGTTTTGCGCCCCAACCGCGGGCATATAGATAGGACAGCACCATTATTTCGAATGGAGTAAGACCTAGGCGTTCGTCCTTCGTCACTGCGAGCCTGTCGATCTCGGCGTAGGGAACGCCCCTGAGAAAAGGACTGATTTGGAAGTTTTCCTCGATAGGAATATGCCCATTCGCTTCGCTCAAGTGAACAGAGACTGTACCAATGGGCTGAAACCCCTTGTAGGCAATAATATGAAAGGCCGAATCGTCGCATTTGCGATGAATTGTTTCTTCCTGATAACCCTTTTCTCCCACCAATACCTTGAGCTGTAGATAATAGCTGTCATCGAATTGGCGCGGCTCGCTGGCATGGATAAACCATATCCTATCCTTGTCTTGGATTGCGGATGGGAGAATCACAGTAAAGGTCGTTCCCTTCCCAAGCTGGCTGTCGAGGAGGATACGTCCTCCATATTTTGTTACGATATGGTTAGCAAAACTCAGGCCCATTCCAGTAGCCGAGCTGGTTTCTTCAACTGTTAGGAAATTATTTACAATTCTATCGAAATTCTCACTCCTCATTCCTATGCCAGTATCTTGGACCGAAACCAGCACATCATCTCTTTCCTGCCGACAGGAAAGTGTCAAGACTCCATCGCTACGCATAGCTTGAACAGAATTGATGATGAGATTAAGAAATACTTGCTGAAGCTCAGTCGGATTTGCAAGAACCTCCTTGACACTATCGTAGGACTTTCGCACGACAACCGATCCGAAATCGATACTGCGCATTGCCATTTTCAACGAGTTCTCGAGCACATTTATAATATTTATCATCTCTAAAGTAGTTCGCGTCTTCTTTGAATAGACCATAAGGCTCTTGATAAAATCCAAGGCGTTCTGGGAGTAACGGGCGATATCCTCTGTATATCCGCGGATTGGGCTACCTTCCGGTGTCTCCTCCAGAATCAAATCCGTCGTACCTAGAATTCCGCCAATAGGATTGTTTATTTCATGTGCAATTGTGGAAACGAGCGAACCAATAGCAGCGAGTTTTTCTTCTGAAAGGAGCTCTTCATGCTGACTTTTTTGCTTAGTTATATCCTGGAAAAGCTCGATGAAAGCCCCCATAGAAGCTTCCCTTGTGGGAATGGGGTAAAAATTGAGCGAGAACGTAAGTTGAGTTCGGCTGTCTTGCTTTTCGGTATTGAAAGGCAGCATTGCATGGAGGCAGTCCTGAGCAAGGCATTCGGCACATGGGCGATCTCTATTGAAATATGCCTTGTAGCACTTAGATCCTATTAGCTCTTCCTGAGTCTTCTCGAAATAACGCTGAGCAGCATAGTTAGCGCTTACAATATTGTAATTGATGTCCTGAATCGAAATAGGCGTTGCAATTCCATCGAAAAAGGTTTCGAATTTTCTCTGATTGATTAGCTGTTTGTTGGCATCTTGAAGGCGCTTTTGATGCTGGCGTAGACGCTCGTAAGTTATAGCATTCTCCATTGCAACCGATGCTTGATCCACAAGAAATTGCAATATATCGAGCTCATACTTGTTGTAGTAGTCTTTCTCGAGGCGCGGACCAAGAATGATGAAGCCATTGAGCCTTTCTTTGAACCTTAGCGGAAGCACGAGACTCGCTAAGACTGTCTGATGCTTTTGGCCTTTTATCAACATTATGCCGATGTTCCACTGTGAATAGGCTTGCTTTTCTTGAGCAGCTTTCTTTTGATAGGCTTGGATGAAAGGAGATGACTTGGGCACAATGACCTGATTAGTTGGGTTCTGGCTTCCTTGTTCCTGTATAAAATCCAAGCCATGAGAAGCGATAACTCGGAAATTCTGCGATCTATATTCGTTTATAAGAACAAATGCCCACTCGAGCTTCAATGCCGATATCACATTATCGACAATCAACCTCGAAAGCTCCTCGAGGCTCACGATGGATGTGAGCTTAGTAGAAAAATCCCTTAACTCTCTATAATAGAGAAAACTTTTTCTACCCGATATACGTTCAAAAAGAGTCTGTATTGCCGTATGCAATGGTCCAAATAAGAAGGCAGAGCATAAACCAAGGCAAAGAGCCAAGGGAACTAGAGTGGAGTTTGGCACAAAGCGATTGAGCCTGAAAATGAAAACAAAGAACATCATGTATATAATGCTTGAAAAGGCTGCTACAAGCGCACCGAGAATCAAATCGAACACGGCAGCCGAATATTGTACAAGTCTATATTTATATATGCTATAAAATATAATCGACGAGTTTATCATCGCTGCAATCATGTCCACAGGATAGCGGCCAATAGGCTCGTATAGGTAAGCTAAAACTCCGATCATAAGCACCACGACGCCTATCAGCATTAGCTGCAGAGCGCGCTTTAAAAACTTGTTCTGATTAGCCTTTTGTTCCCTTAATAAAAAAAAGATAGTAAGAATCAAATAAGCATAAGAGAAAAAATAGGCTATAAGCGCATCTGACCCAAGCCTATAATTATAATCAAGGCCTTCGAACCAGACATCTGCAACAATGGAGCTAGAAAAATTCAGATAGAGCAGATATGCATAAATGATATATCCAATATAGAGCAAATTTCGATATAGCTTTTTCTCGCTCTTGGAAAAATATAGAAGTGTGGCAAAAATGGCGAAAGGTGCTCCAAGCAACCCAACCAACTTGATCTTGATTGAGTTGGTTAGGCTTATTAAGCCTATATTGCCATAGGCCATAAAGGCGCCGAAGCTCCAGAGCGCCATCATGACCATATATATAAGGAATGAAACACTCACACGCTCTTTTCTGCCAGAAAGACCAAATACTATGAAAATGACATAGATGCAGAACGATAATGCAGCGATGAGCGAAGAAAAATTGAATATCATCGAATTGCTCCTGCTCGATGATTATGCTATGAGTTATTGGGGCACATTATAACACATTATAAGGCAGGATAGTATAACATCAGAATCTATAGACAAAGCGCCCCTGAATGGTATCCCCGCTTTTATTCCAAAACGATGCTCGCTTGAAGCCATAGAGCACAGCAGCATCGATTTCGGGGTCTCCGGAGGATTGCAGAATTTCAAGCCCTCTCAGCTGACGATCTTTGGTAATGGAAAAGCCTATGACTATTGGATTTAGCGAACGACCAGCTTTGTAATCGGCTTTTTCAACGTTATAGCCGGCATCCTCCAGCATCTCCCAGAGTTTATCGCGAACCTCTAAGGGTACTGGATTTGTTAGACGATATTCCTTGCCATTCCATGAATAATAATTTAGGAAGGCTCGCTTTCGCGATTCGGCGGAAGCAATAAGTGTGTTTGGAGGAACGATTTCAGGAGGTATAGCGTTGAACAGTGCGGCTGGTACGACCTCCGGAAGAGGCATGCTCAAATATATTGGAACATAAAGGCTTTGACCCACACTTTCTGAGGATCCGCCTAAAGTAGTTTCTACAGTGTTTCCTTTTTCGGCCTTGGTGATTCGAACTGCTTCTCCAGTGCCCCATGGAACCTGGCCTTCGCCTGGCGACAGCACCGAAGATTCGCTCGAACTGATCCGCGAACCAGGCCCACGCTCGCCTGGAATCCAGGGTTTTTCTGGCTCTTGGATTGCGGTTGTCTCCGGAGTTATGGGAGTCGGTGTAGGTTCAGGCTTGGCAGCGGGGCTTGTCGCGACAGGCTCTGCCGTCTTTGGCTTGATGCTAGTTTGGGCCTTAGGCTCCGGTACTGAAGCAGGAGGCGGTGCTGGTTTTTCTGCAACAAGCCCTTCCTCTTTTTCGATCGGAGAACCTCTGCCAATATCGTTCGTAACTGGACCCTGAATATTCACTATAAGGGATTTATTGCTGAAATCGATGCTCTCTGGCTTAAGAATATTGAATAGAAGGCCTGCTCCAAACAGAATAGCGTACATAACAATTGCAATAATATATGAGAGAATGGTGCGTTTTCGCTGTTCTCGCTCGGCATAGGTGAGGGCCTCGCTCATCTAACCACCTTTTCTTTTCTCGTTATGAGCCCGACATTCTCGATACCATTCATTCGCAAAGCATCGAGAACAGAAATAATAAGCTGATATTCCGCTCCTGCTCGACCTTCAAGAATTGCACGAATCTGCTTAGCATCCGAGCCACTCACGCGCTTGCCTAACACCGACTCAAGGCTTGTCAGGTTGGTTTTCGTCTTATCGACATAGATTTCATCTGAGGACATAACTACTACCCTTAGTTCGGGTGTAGAAATAGTCTGAGCAGTCTTGGAAGAAGGAAGCTGCAAGTTTATCCCTGGAGCAGTCCTGAAAGTTGTTGTAATCATGAAAAAAATCACCAGCTGAAGTATGATATCTATTAGAGGCGTAAGATCAAAATTGATCTTTGGCGAAAGTTTGTGATTGCGAGCCATCATGCCTCCTTCGAGGGCTTCTCCTCAGCACTGTCAGGTTCCTTCCCACCATAGCTAGAGATAAAGCTCACCAAGTTATTCACCTGTGTCTCGAGGCGGGTCATGATCAAATTAACCCTCGATACAAAATAGTTGTAAATCATAATGACAGGAATGGCGACTACAAGCCCGCCCACCGTTGTTATTAGAGCCTCTGCCACTCCGCTTGCCAGCGCAGCGGGATCACTTACAGCGCCGAATTTCCCTAAGACGCCAAAGGCACGCATAGTACCGGTGACCGTTCCTAAAAGCCCAAGCAAGGTTGAAATGTTGGAGATAGTACCAAGCGTAGTAAGCCCTCTCTCCAAATTGACCGATTCCAGAGATGCGGCATCTTTTAAAAGCTCTCGCTGCAAGTATTCAGGCTGCTTTCTGTTTTCTATCCCAACCTTAAACAATGTCGAAAAAGGCGAAATATTTTGGTCGCATATAGCAAGAGCCTCGGAAAAATGTCCTTCCATCAAGCTTGTTTTTATGCGCAGAAACAGCTTTTCTTCATCGATCGAAATACGTCTAAGATACAATAGACGTTCTATTACAATCGCGAGTGCCACCACAGATAGTCCCATAATGACCCATAGGATCGGTCCACCCTTGCTGATGAAATCTAACATGTCAACTCCTTGAGAAAAATATCAGCATCTTAAAAGTATATCGCTCAATTCAGCATTCATCCATCGCGAACCTTCGGATGCGCTCTGCCACTGCTAGCGCACGTTGCTCGGCCGCACCTATATAAATATCGACATCAAATAGTTTTTCGATAGTATCTGAAGAAAGAAATGAAGCAAAAAATTCATCGGACTTGATGAGAGACTTAAGTGGATTGGTTTTTCCTTCTTTTACTGCTTTCCACGCCAGCATTGCCATATCCCGAAGGCGTCCATGTGAAATCTGCCGATCCGCACCCCGTTTGCCAAGAGCCATTAAAATCCGTTCCGTCGCGGAAAATGGCGCATAAGTATCCAAGGTGAGCTGGATGGCTTCTTTATCGATAATCTGGCCATCGATAATATGCTGCATAGTCGTAATCAGCTCATCTGCTGCAAGGAATGCCTCTGGTAGAACGATGCGCCTATTGGCTGAATCGTCAAGCGTGCGCTCGAGAATAGACAAAGCTGCATTGTCCCATGCAACATTCGAATAAGATAAAAGAAGTCGAGCCAATGAATCTACCTTTTCGCATTCGATTGGGTTGCGCTTAAAGGGCATAGCGGAAGAGCCAATCTGATGCTCTCCAAAAGGTTCACGGATTTCGCCTAGCATCGGCATCTGCAAGATCCGAAAATCAAAGGCCATTTTATGAAATATCGCACCCATCTCGGCCAGGAGGGCAATTATCCGATAATCCTGTACTCGCGTATAGGTTTGAGTGGCGACATCGAAAAACTGTAAGCCTAGATTCTCGGATAAAGCTCGTTCGAAATCATCGAGCTTGTCTAGCCCTAAAAGCTCAACATAGGATGCAGAAGTGCCTACTGCACCCTTGAAGCCCTTTCCTCTGATATCAGCAATCGTATAAGAAAGGCGCTTATAGACATCTACAAGGTCCTGAGAGTAACAAGCATAGCGATATCCCATTGTCGTTGGCTCTGCGGGCTGCAAGTGAGTAAAGGCCATGACAGGCAAGGATGCATAGAGTTCTATCTTCTCTGCCAGTTTGAGGAGGAGTTTTGTAAGCTTTCTTTGTAGAAGAGAAAGGCTCTCGCGAATCCTCATAACCTCTGCATTATCCTCTATGTCCATTGAGGTTGCGCCCAGATGGAGAACTCCACCTGCGCTTGGGCATTGCGAAGCAAAAACTTGGAGCTCGGCCATTAGGTCGTGGTGTATCGAATCTTCGATTTTCCCGGCTTTTTCTAAATCGATATCATCGGCATGGCTTTCCAGCTCGGCAATTTGAGAAGGCGTTACAAGGCCATAACTTGATTCTGCCTTTGCAAGAGCTATCCATATACGACGCCAGAGTTTACGCTTATTATGCTCGCTCCAGATTTCTCGCATTTTATCGCTTCCATAGCGCCATGTAAAAGGAGATTGAAATCGATCAAAGCTTTCCATGCGTATATATTAGCAAAGAGGGCATAAAAATTGAATCATGGATATGGATTCCTTGCGAATTAGTCATGCAGGCAAGCAATGATGCTCCTGTAATCTCGACGCACGGCTAGTACACAAGGAGGTCGTATGAATCACCTTAACAGTATTCTGGTAGAAGGTAATTTGGTCCGCGATCCTAATTTTCGATCGACGCCATCTGGAAATCAGGTCTGTGATTTTACGGTTGCCACAAATCGAAACTACAAGATCGCAGACCAAAAGTATGAAAATGAAGTGTCATATTTCGATGTCGAAGCGTGGGCAAGACTAGGTTCTGCCTGTGCACAGAATCTAAAAAAGGGACGCGGTGTCAGGGTTGTTGGAAGGCTAAAACAGGATCGTTGGACAGATACCGAAGGAAAATCACACTCTCGAGTCAAAATTGTTGCCGAGCATGTGGAGTTCAAACCTATGAGCAAAGCAACGCAGGCAGAAGCCCCAAATTCCGAAACACCATTCATCGAAGATTCAAAGCGGGGTGAAATAGAGACACCAGTATTCTAGAACTCTACCATGACAGAGAGTGTCCATGAGCTCTGCTAAAATCGTGGCACGCTCTGTCAAAATTACAATAGAGCTTTAGCTCTTGGCTTTCTTCGATATGTTGTCCAAATAACAATGAGGAGATAGCACTTCAGTAGCGTCTTTTATTGCTTGTTTTAGAAGATATATGAAGCGATCGCGGATTTCTGGATTCTTCATGCGAGCGGTAGGGCCAGAGATGCTTATAGCACCAACAAAGTCCGAACTGGGAATGCGTAGAGGCATTGCATAACAGGTAAGCCCAACCTCGAATTCCTCGCTGTCTATACCATAGCCCAATTCTCTAGCGCGTCTAGCCTCGTTGATTATGTCCTCAGGATCGGTATAGGTGGATTCGGTAAATTTTTCCAGTGGTCCTGGACCCAGGATAGCATATATCCTCTCTTCGCTAAGCTGAGAAAGAATCGCCTTACCCACTCCCGTACAATAGAGAGGAAGCCTATCTCCAGGCATGGATCGCATACGAAGGCTCCGGTTTGCCTCTGCACGATCGAGGAAGATGGCTGTTTCATCGGCAAGATAGGCAAGGTTTACGGATTCGCCAGTTTCTCGAGCGAGCCTCTCTATGATAGGGCGCACTTTATCCGCTACCAATTGGCGCACTGGTACTTTGCTACCTAGCTCGAAAAGCGAAAGCCCGAGAGTCCAGCCCATTTTACAGCGCTCCACCACACCCTTCGATTCCAAGACATTTAAATATCTTAGCGCTGTGGCCTTATTCATACCTGTCTCTTTGGAAAGGCGGGCTAAAGAGACCGCTTCCCCTGTTTTTGCGAGATAGAATAGAAGATCAAAGGCCTTGCCAGCCGATTCACTCATGCTTTGCAACTCCAAAAAATGCCATTCGCTTTTAATAAATCAACATATAAAAAGGCAATTTATCTCGTAACTTTATACGCTGTGAGATGTGTCGTCAAGGAATAGGCTATCTTTGCCACAAAATTGTCGTGCACCCGCTAAAGCATTTCAATTTAAACCGTTCATATATGCAAATATCCAGATAATCCGTCGACACATCCTCCTTCTTTATCTGGTTCTGGATTGACGCCGTTGAGCATAGGGTGGACTTTTGGGTTTCTTATTTATGGAAGCATCCTTGGAGTCATCCTTGGAGGCATCCCTGCGTATTGTTTCTTCGCTCCAAAAACCTTCTTTCCAGTTGAAGCGCGTAGTATTGAGTAGCGAGCTGCCTTGATCCACCGCTCGTGCGATATCCCGATATAGGCCTTTGGATGGCTCTGCATTCGATAGATCGACAATGAAGCGCCTAAATCCTTGCTTCTTAAGATTCGGCACCAAATCGGTAATAGAAAAAGGTCTTTCGGGAACAACCACAGAATAGTCGCGCTTTCCTATAAGTCTGAAAGTGTTGTTTTCGCGATCAATAAAATTAGCCTGGCCATATTTTTTCGACAAGTCTGCTCTTATTCTAAATAAATCGGGATATGCAAAAACTATGGGAGCAAAAAATTGAGCTGGAAGGTATTCTGTGAGCCTATAAAGATCTTGCCGAGAAATCTCGTATGGCGGAATAAAAGCCTGAACTCCCTGCTCGATATAATAAGCAAGCGCCCATTGATTAAATGTGTAGAGCCATGGGCCAGCAATCGAAATGACCTTTTTCCCTCTTAGCATCGAAAAATGCGCTTGATTGTTCACAATTACAAGTGAGACACCCTTTTCGAGCCAATAATCGAGTTCAGCGGTAAGCCATGTGGAATCGGACTCGGCAAGATATGGATCGAGCCAGAGAATAAGCCTATCTCTTTTAAAAGGAAGGCTTTCCTCTTCGCGGCGCATGGTTTCTGCATTCAGTTTATTGAAAAGGATCATGGCCTTCTTGGGGCGAAAGGTCAGCGCGGCGTGCAGGTGAGCAACTTTACCCGCAAGGACATAGTTTCCAGGTTCGAACAAGGCCTCGAGTTTTCTACCATCGAGGCGTAAAAGCGCGGGGCGCGGAGCCGCATGGTTGCTCGGAAATTTATGAAACTTATCGAGATTCTTGGGCAGCACTGGCTTATAGTTCCGCGTCATACTGGCTGTTTGGATGAGGTATAGCTCATCGTTTTGCCGCCAGTCTCCATCCAATAGAAGGAGCATTCCATATACTTCGTATCGTATCGCTTGAATTTTAGCGGTTATGCGGCCTGAGTCGTCTTTTCGATGGATGCGTACGGAATCTCGTTCAGCCAAGCCTTCGTAGCTGTTCAATAACGCCCAGCGCTTGCCATCGATGGTTCTGGCATCGCGAATCTTGCCAAGAGCAATGCCTGTGCCTCCAGACTGCTCGGGATGAATGTAGTCTTCGGACTTGCCAGATATGAAAAAGTTCGTTTTTCGGCGAGCAAAATCCGACTGAAGTATAGCCTTGGCCTTTAGTATGGCTCTTTCTCTATCTTTCTCGTAATTGTCTAGCATAAAGCGGTAGGCTGATACCACTGTGCCAACATATTCCGCAGATTTCATTCTACCTTCGATTTTGAAGGCATCCGCTCCCGCCGTGATTAGATCCGGAAGGTATTCTATAAGTTCAAGATCGTCGGGCGAAAAATAATAACCCTTACCTTTTTCGCTTTCGTAGAGCCTTCTGCATGCTTGTGTACATTGACCTCGATTCGCACTTTTGCCTCCCAGATAGCTCGAAAATAGACAAAGTCCCGAAGCGCTAACACAAAGCGCACCATGGACAAAGACCTCGAGCTCAAGACTCGTATACTGCCTTATCTGCCGAATCTCTTCGAGCGAAAGCTCGCGAGCGAGTACCGCTCTCTTAAAGCCCGCTCGCGAAAGCTGATTGCACCCTGCGGCCGAAGCGATATTCATCTGAGTCGATGCATGAAGCGGCAAAGAAGGAAAATAGTCATGTGCAATCTTTGCGACACCCGCATCTTGAACGATTATGCCGTCCGGTCCTACGGTAGCGAGATATTCTAGCAACTGATAGATGCGATCCGATTCGCGCTCTTCGAATACGGTATTGACAGTCACATAGATCCGCCGCGAGCGATAATGGCATGCATATACTGCAGCCTCGAATTGGTTAAAGGCAAAATTCGTCGTACGCATACGAGCATTGAAGGATCTTAAGCCAAGATAGACAGCATCTGCTCCTTCGCCAATAGCTGCGTCGAGCGCCTCTCGTGATCCTGCTGGCGCAAGCAATTCAACTTTCTTCACAGTATCCTTATAAGCTTTAATGGTGCTTTGGTGCAAGGAGATGAGATACACGGGCATAATAATGGAGCCAACTATGATATGGATATTATAGGATTTTTATAAGCAGCAAGTGTAACGGCGCCATCGGCATAGCAGGGCATAACAGCGCTTGCCTTAATGTTGTATTTTATTCACTTTTCCTATATATTTTTATGGCCTGGTTTTTTGGGCTTTTCTTCTTGTCTTCCGGCCTTACGGAAGTTCCAAGAAACTACAATCCTTATATTTGCTCCGGGGCAATCCATGGATTTGGAGAAAATACGCAATATTGGTATCATGGCGCATATCGATGCTGGCAAGACTACAACAACAGAACGTATGCTCTATTATTCTGGAAAAACATATAAAATAGGCGAAGTTGACAACGGCGAAGCTACAATGGACTGGATGGACCAGGAGCAAGAGCGTGGCATTACGATCCAGAGCGCAGCCACGACCACCTTTTGGCGCGATCATCAGATAAATATCATCGATACGCCAGGCCATGTGGACTTTACCGCTGAAGTCGAGCGCTCTCTCCGTGTACTCGATGGAGCTATAGCAGTGTTCTGCGCCGTGGGAGGTGTAGAGCCACAGTCCGAAACCGTCTGGCATCAAGCAGATCGATACCGCGTTCCGCGCATCGCATATATCAATAAAATGGACAGAGTCGGCGCCAATTTCGAAGCCGTTTTGAAGGACATGAGGACAAAACTCGGTGCTCATCCTGTGCCCTTGAATATCCCAATTGGGGCCGAGAGTTCTTTCGAAGGAGTCATCGATCTCCTCGAAATGCAAGAGATATACTGGAGCGAAGATGGATCCGATATGACAAGATCGGATATTGCTCCCGAGCGCCAAGAAATGGCTCATCGATGGCGAGAAAATCTTCTTGATGCAGTCTCATCCCAGTCCGATCTCATAACAAAGCTCTATCTCGAAGGTGTCGCCATACCGAAAGAGACCTTAATAGCAGAAATACGAAAAGCTTGCATCGCTCAGCACTTCATTCCAGTATTTGCCGGAGCTTCGCGCAGAAACATGGGCGTTCAATTTCTTCTCGATGCGATAGTCGATTTTCTGCCTGCTCCGGATGAAGTTGGTTCGATCAAAGCTTATCATGCTAAAAAAGAGCAGGAAATAGAAATTCCTTGTCAGATAAGCGGATATCCTCTTGGACTTGTATTCAAGGTTCAATATGACCGCGAAGCCGGCGCCCTCTGCTATGTGCGCATGTATTCTGGGACGCTGCACAGCTCCTCAGTTGTATATAACAACTCAAAAAAAAAGCGCGAGCGTATAACTAGGCTTTTACGCATGCACGCTAACAAAAGCGAGCCTATCGAATCGGTTAGCGCAGGCGATATTGCAGTATTTGTAGGGCTCAAATTGGCACAGACCGGCGACACTCTCGGCACCGAAGGTTATCCCGTACTTCTCGAAAAGATGCACTTTCCAGAACCTGTTATCTCGGTAGCAATCGAACCTAGAACGCTTTCCGACCGAGACAAACTAAAAGAAGCGCTCGATATTTTAGCTCGCGAGGATCCAACTTTCGCAGTCCATGAGGATGAAGAGACCGGTCAGATCATTATTAGAGGAATGGGAGAATTACATCTCGATGTGCTTGTCACGCGCGTTATCCGAGAATTCAAGGTCCAAGCCAAGATCGGCAATCCACAGGTCACCTACAGAGAATCGATTTCGACTAAATATCGCCATAGCGAAAAATTCCACAAGATTATTGCTGGAAAAGAGAATACTGCAGGCCTAACGATAGAAGTGGAACCGCTCCCAAGAGGAACCGGCAATCAGTATAAAAAACTTGTTCGCGCCCCAGATGTGCCTCAGGAAATTTTCGAAGCTATAGAACGAGGCATAATGTCTGCCTTTTCTTCGGGCATTCAGTATGGATATCCAGCCGTAGACATAAGTGTTTCACTCATCGATATCGAATATAACGAGCTTAGCTCCACTGCCTTTGCCTTCGAGGCCTGCGCCAATATGGCCTATGATGCCGCATGTAGAGCAGCAAATCCCATTTTGCTCGAACCCATTATGAAAGTCGATATTCTGACTCCAAAGGAATTCGTCGGAGAGGTTATGAGCCTTGTTTCTCAGCGCGGCGGACTTATCCATGGCACAGAGACAAAGATAGTAGCCGAGATAATACATGCCGAGGCTCCACTCGCCACTATGTTTGGCTTTACTACAAGCCTCAGATCCGTGAGCCAGGGTCGAGCTTCCTTTAGCATGGAATTCAGCCATTTCGAGCCTAAACGAGATTAATTGGCAATAATCCCAACAAAATAACATTTGCCTCAAAAGTTGAAGCAGCCGAGCTTTCTGTTCACGTCTTCTCTTGGAGGAGGCACGATATGCTTTTCTGGCAAATTTCACAGATTCCTGCTATGGCAATGAGTTTAGTCACTGCCATGCTTCCGCTTCAAACGAGCGAATCGAGCTGCGGCTATGCGGTTGCAGCGGCCTTGATCAACATTATGCGGACTAGTGTTTTCTTGGCAGGCTTGGAAGATTTAGAGAGAGAAAAACACAAAAATCCATGTATGCCAGCATTCGAAAATGATAAAACTCTATCCCGAAACTATGGGAAAATACCGCCAATTTCGCTGGCCGATATCAAGGCCATTATTGCTGATCATGGAATCGATTCAATGGTGTTTAAGTTTTCGCCTGAAGCTTTGCATGAGCTCGTAAAATCTATAAATGCTCCTCTGATCCTTCATGTCCGTGGCCAGTTTTCTCACTTTGTCATCATTATCGATATTAAATCCGATTCAAAATTGGAGGCCGAAACCGATGTTGAATCAGATACTGAAGCCGATACAGAATCGGCAGGAATCCTCCTTTTCGATCCATCCTGCGGATTGGTGCTGCTGAGTGAATTTAGACTTAAGAATCTAGTTTCGGGGTATTGTCTTCTTCCAATAAGATATGCTTGTAAACAAGGAGAAAAGCCCGTAGGCCTCGAAGACTTTGAGACAAGCCTTTCTTATCTGAAGACCTTATTATGGAATGTATTCCGGACTCTATATTGTAAAGAATAAAACTAGAAACAGGAAAGCACAAAGGCTCCAATTAAGACCTCAAGATCGAAAAGTTCCCTGTGCTCTGGTATGTTTTCGATATTCCTCAACTGAAGCTCGATTTCGCCAATGTACCAGAAGAAAAGACCAAATTTTGGATCGATACGGAATGCATATTCTAGAAAATCATTCGCCTTTCCAAGAGATCCAAACAGCAGAGATGGGATTTGACGCGCAATTCCTACGAAGGTACGAAAAGCCGAGACAATACGAAAATCCCTATATTCTTCGATGAATCGGGCAAGATCTCCAAGCAGTTCTTCTTGAGTGGTATTCTGGCTTCCATCGGCCCAGGTCTTATTTATTAAGAGTGTCATGTTTTCTCGGAATACACGCAAAAGATGAAAGACTCGAATTAAGCGCTGATCTTCCGTGCAGTCAATATAGAAACTGAATTCTCCGGGGTTTCCTAAAAGATTGGCTAGAGCGAGTGCGGATTTCTTTCGTTCTTGGCCTGTGGACTTTACCATAGATTCGAAAAGCTCAAAAACTTTTTTCTCGGATCCGGTTACGAGAGTGTCCACTCTGGCGGAATCGACAAAATCCATGGCAATACCATGACGAAAAGGCATGAAATGGTCAAGGGGGATAGGAGAAGATCTAATCTGTCGCTTAATACCCCATTCATCCAGTTGCATGGAAACAAAGAGTATTTCATACTTGTAGCATGGCAAACGATATTAAGATTCTCGAAAACACAAGAGTGGGAGAAGGATTTGTTCCATCTCGATATCTTCGCCCTGGCGAAAATGAATACTATCTACGCGATGAACAACTTAGAAGCCTAGGCAAGGAGCCTTTATCTTTCAGGCCGCTTTCAGCAAGCGAATTAGAAGTTCTTGTGAGAAACAATAACACCTGCAGGGATTGGTCTTTGTTTCTTGTGCGAGATCCGTTCCATCCTGAGCTTTTGAGAAACAACATATTCTTCGGACTTGTACGCATATCCCGCCTTGAACCCGCTACTTTGGAGCACCATGATTTCTCTACCACAACCGGAATTTACAATTCGCTGGTCATAGCCTGCGACATCGGAGATAACTGTGCCATTTCGGATTGTGCTTATCTTTCTCACTACATCATCGACGATCACTGTATTCTCATCAACAATGCGGAATTGCAGGTCTCCAATCATGCAAAGTTCGGAAATGGTATTGTCATGGAGAGCGAAGAGGAGTCGGTTCGCATAACGCTCGATGTTATGAATGAGAACGGCGGCCGCTGGATTTATCCATTCAATGGCATGCTTCCTGCGGATGCCTGGCTTTGGGCTAAATTTCGCGACAGAGATGCCCTTATGGAGCGCTTTGCTGAGATGACCAACACAAAATTCGATCGCAGACTCGGCCGATACGGAATCATAGGTCGCGACAGCGTACTCAAGCACAATCGCATAATCAAAGACGTATGCATTGGAGAAAGCGCTTATATAAAAGGCTCGAACAAGCTGAAAAATCTCACAATTAATTCCAAAACCGAAGCACCTACGCAGATTGGTGAAGGTGTAGAGCTTGTAAATGGCATTTTGGGCTATGGCTGCCGTGTCTTTTACGGCTGCAAGGCAGTGCGATTTGTCATGTGCGATAATTCAGCCTTGAAATATGGAGCCAGACTAATTCACTCTGTCCTTGGTGAAAATAGCACCGTATCCTGCTGCGAGATTCTAAATAACCTGATTTTTCCAGCCCACGAGCAGCACCATAACACAAGCTTCTTGATCGCAAGTCTCATAAAAGGTCAATCCAACCTCGCCGCCGGTGCCACAATTGGATCGAATCACAATTCGCGGGCTCCGGATGGGGAAATAGAAGCAGGGCGAGGTTTTTGGCCTGGCCTCTGCACCTCAGTGAAACATTCATCGCGTTTCGCTTCATTCTGCCTTCTTTCAAAAAGTGACTACAAGCATGAACTCGATATTCGTTTCCCCTTCTGCCTTGTAGACAACGACGAAACCAATGGCAGGCTCATGTTGGCTCCAGCTTGGTGGTGGCATTCTAACACATACGCACTAATGAGAAATGAAAAGAAATTCAAAGAGCGCGATAAGAGAATCGATAAGCGCATCCAGTTCATATATTCTCCATTTGCCCCAGACACGATGACAGAGATTCTTGCAAGCCTTGCTATTCTTGAATACGCTACCGGAAAAGCAGCCATAGAATGGCTCGCCAATAATGAGGATAATCGAAGATTATTTGGCAACAAAATTTTGGATCTTGTAAACGAACTCGGATTACACATAAGCCAAAAAATCGAAGCTGAAAACACCAAAAAAAGGAGCAATGAGTCCGCACAAAGGCCTTATCTGGAGAATCTTGATATTCATAACCCAAATAATACTGGCATTCGCAAGCTAGGCGCTCTCATCCTTGCTGGACAAAATGATCCTCTTCCTTTTGAAGTATATGTAAAAGGCTTTGAAAATTCCGCAAGGCAACAAATCGTTCTTAAGCCTTGCAGAGCAAGAGCCTCCTATAGAGAAATATTGCTCTGGTTTTCGGTTACGACGCTCCTGCCTACCCTTTTAACGGAACTAGACAAGATAGATGATTTTGCTGAACCAGATGAAATATTTGAGAGGATATCGCTATGCATCGGGCTGGAAAGCAAGGAACTCGGGGAACGGAAGAATTGCCAACATAAAGCTGAACTCCAAGAGCCTCCGGAAATTGAATGGGATAACATGGGAGGTTTTCTTGTCCAGCATTCCAAGCTCGAAGATCTGATCGAGCGCATCGAAACAGGTAGCATCCAGAGCTGGGACGAGCTTCACTGCGAGTACCAAAGACTCTCCTTAGAGTATGAAAAAGATGCTCGAGTTTTTGCTTGGGCTATTCTTGGATACTTGAGCCTTGATCCCGAAAAGGCAAGTGCGGTTAATGTCGCTATTGCTAGAAGAGATGCATCGGATTTAGAGGCATCGAATTTAGATGCATCGGATTTAGAAGAGCGATGGCCAAAACCTACTCTCTCTCAGCTTATTTCAAGCCTCGAAGAAGCCAAGGAACTTTCATGCACTATAGCCCAGCGCGTCTATGCTACTCGGGCAAAGGATTGGACGAATCCTTTCAGAAAGACAACTTTCCGGAATGAGAACGAACAACTCGCTGTCTATGGTCGCATAGAAGAAAACGCTGCCATAAAGGCTGTCTATCATGAGATGGAAGATATACGGCATGAGATAGACCGACTTACTAATAGACTCCAAGCAAGCGTTCCAAAAGTTCCTCATCCACAAGATTAGGCATGGTAATAGTGCCATATTCACCATACTCGCAATTGAACTGATCGGCGACCTCCATGGCATGAGGATTGCGCGCCCATGAGCGCCGCGCAACGCCACCCATCGCATCCCATGGTAGGGCCATGCGGATTACCTGGTCGACCTTATCCGAGCCATCTAGCACGAGGCCAAAGCCACCATTTATAGCTTTGCCAATGCCGACACCTCCGCCATTGTGCAGCGTGACAAGGCTCATACCCCTTGCAGCATTGCCTGCAAAACACTGTGTTGCCATATCTGCCATAACATTCGAGCCATCCTTGATATTGCTCGTCTCGCGGAATGGACTGTCTGCACCACCAGTGTCATGATGGTCGCGGCCTATCATTACTGGGCCAATTTCTCCATTGCGCACCATTTCGTTGAACTTTAGCGCTATATTCATGCGACCAAAGGCATCTTGGAAGAGAATGCGTGCCTGTGTTCCCACCACAAGCTTGTTTTTCTCCGCATCGCGTATCCAGATATAGTTGTCGCGGTCTTGGCCGCGACGATCTGGATCGATGCACTCCATTGCCGCAAGGTCTGTTTTATGCAGGTCTTCTTTTTTGCCAGATAAGCAGACCCAACGGAAAGGCCCATAGCCATAGTCAAAAAGCTCAGGGCCCATGATATCTTCGACATAGCTTGGCAAAATGAAACCATCTTTTTCATCGATGCCATTTCTGGAGATCTCCTTTACACCCGCATCGAACACAGCCTTGAGGAATGAATTTCCGTAATCGAAAAAATATGTGCCCTTTTTGACAAGGTGCATTATCACCTCGAAATGCCGCCGCAAAGAAGCATCGACCAAAGCTCTGAAATAATGCCTATCCTCGGCTAGAAGCCTTGTACGCTCTTCGAAAGTTATGCCGACCGGGCAATAGCCGCCATCATAGGGAACGTGGCAGCTAGTCTGATCGGAGAGTAGATCCACATGAATATCATGGGTATCGATATATTCGAGGAGATCGACAATGTTGCCATGATATGCGACAGCAATAGGCTCTCCCTTTTCTTGAGCAACATGCGCAAGACGGACAGCTTCTTCGCATGACTCCATTTCGCAAGAAACCCAGCCCTGCTTAAGTCTTGTTTCAATTCGCGAGTGATCCACTTCCGCAATGATAGAGACAGCTTGAGCTATCATTGCTGCCTTGCCCTGGGCTCCAGACATACCGCCGAGACCTGAAGACACAAAGAGTCTGCCAGCAAGGTCCTTATCTTGCGGGATGCCTAGTTTGAGCCTGCCCGCGTTGAGAATTGTGTTATAAGTGCCATGCACAATGCCTTGGGGTCCAATGTACATCCAACCGCCCGCGGTCATTTGGCCATAGTTTGCAACACCCATTGCTGCAGCGATATTGAAATCTTTTAGATTGTCATACATGCCAACCATGAGCCCATTGGTAATGATGGCACGCGGTGCAAAAGGATGGCTCGCAAAAATGCCCACTGGATGTCCCGATTCCACTACTAGCGTACTATTCTCGTCGAGCACTTCGAGATACTTACAAATAAGGCGATACTGCATCCAGTTTTGGCATACCTGCCCAGTCTCTCCATAGGTGACAAGCTCGTATGGGTAGAGCGCAACTTCGAAGTCTAGATTGTTGTCGATCATTACGCGAAGCGCCCGACCTTCAATGCACCTACCCAAATAGCTATCGATAGGAAGGCCGCATATCTTGCCATGGGGCCGAAAGCGATACCCATATATGCGACCTCGTTGCCTGAGCTCGGCCAGGAATTCTGGCGCGAGTTTTTCATGCCAGCGGGGAGGAATATAGCGCAAGGCGTTTTTTAGCGCGATCCTCTCCTGACCAGGTGTCAACTCCGAGTCGCGCTTTGGAGCTCGCCTGATTCCAGGCTCGAAAATAGGCTCTGGCGGAAGATCATCAAAATCTAGCGTTATAGTATATGGATGAGCACTCATTATGCTGACCTCCTTTTTATCCTTTGCTCATATATCTTATGCAGCGATAGAATTGTATCACCAATAATGGAAATTGGAACGAACAATCTTTTTCGATTTTCTGCTTCCGTTTTCTCATTTCTATTTTTATGCGATGTTTTTCTAATACTGATTGTCAATATCGCGCCTTTAGATTTATGATGTATATCATTGGTAGGATCTTGTTCTACAGGAGCTTGAGCCCCTAATCTATTCACAAGGAGAAAGAGTAATGGACAATGAATTAACATGGTGGAAATTCGACGAAGTAGATGCTTTTATGAGGGCTGGATTCGAGGCCGTCGGTGTGGCTCCTGATGTCGCGGCTGTATGCTCCGATGTCTTGATTTCCGCTGATAAGCGCGGCGTCGATTCTCATGGCGTGGGCAGGTATAAACCAATTTATCTAGATCGTATTTGGGCTGGAATTCTCAATCCAAATACGACCTTCGATGTTATCAAGGAGACTCCGACAACAGCAGTGATCGATGGCCATAACGGCATGGGTCTCTATATCGCAAAAAGGTCCATGGAATTAGCCGTAGAAAAAGCAGAGAAATTTGGCATAGGCATGACGGTATGCCGAAATTCGACACATTATGGCGCCGCTTTTTACTATGCGCGTATAGCCGTAGAGCATGGCATGATCGGCATGACCACCACCAATGCACGACCTTCTATAGCTCCCACTTGGGGAGTCGAACCGATGCTCGGCACAAATCCCATGACATGGGGCATGCCCTCGGACGAGGACTTTCCTTTTATGTTGGACTGCGCGACCTCAGTTACCCAGCGAGGAAAGATCGAGCTCTACGACAGGCTTGGCAAGGACCTTCCCGATGGATGGGTAATAGGACAGGATGGAAAATATCGACATGATACTCACCAGGTCCTGATAGACCTCGGCCAAGACAAGGCTGCTCTTACTCCTCTTGGAGGCCTAGGCGAGGATTTCGGTGGCTACAAAGGCTATGGTTATGCCATGGTAGTAGAACTGCTTTCGAGCGCTCTCTCCCAAACCAACTTCATGAAGGCTCTTCTGGGCGTGGACTCTAATGGCAAACCCAAGCCAATCGAGCTAGGGCACAGCTTCATTGCCATCAATATAAGCGCCTTCTGCGACCTAGAGGACTTCAAACATCATGTCGGAGAAGTAAGCCGCCAACTCAGGGCATCGAGGAAAGCCCCAGGAGCTCAGCGTATTTGGACGCCCGGCGAAAAAGAACATGAAACCTGGCTCTACAGAAAAGACAAAGGTGTACCCTTCAATCCGCCCCTTAAGAAGGCTTTCAAAGAAGTTAAGGAGCGCTGCAAACTCGATATAGAACTACCCTTCTGAATTTGGGATGCTCATCACCGTAGCATGTAGTGCATGCTACGGTGACCTTTTATAGGCTCTTCTAGTCTATAGAGATCCTATTTCGGCTGCCCTGATCGTCTAATTGTGCCGCTCGCTTTTGTAGCGAGTTTTGCAAGAAGACCTGGATCTTTCCCATACTTTTCTATAAGGCTGCTTAGATCTTTTAAAAGCTCAGGTAAGCCATCGACCACAAGCTCTACCAGTTCATCTGCCATCTCCTCTTCGTAATTTGTCACTATGTAATCGACAAGGTCTGTCCATAAATTTTCCTTGCTCATTACCTCATTCAATTCCAAAAGCATATTCAAGCGCAACGAGGAATTTTCTTTGAGCTTACGAGTAAAGAATGCATAAGGACTCAAAACCGCCTTTATCGTTGTCCTGGTGCGGGGCTCCTGAGAGAAAAGGTAAAGGATATCCATCATGGCAATGTACTGAGTATTGCCGCTAGTATTGATGATATTAGGAATCAGCTCTTCCAAGGTCTTTTGGCGCTGTCGAAGCACCTTGCGATATTTATTTCCGCCTTCTATAAAACCAGCGACAAAATCTGACCATATCTTGGTCTGAACAATGCTTGGAATCGAGAGAGAGTTCCCTATAGGCGCAAATACCGTGGCTAGAGGCCAGGCTAGAATACTTCGGAATAGGTTGGCTCTAACGACACTCTTATCAAAGCCCCGCAAGGTGTTGTGTGCTGCAAGGTAGAATCCGTTTACAATCGAAATAACAAAGAATTTGACAAGATTGAATAAGAATGTTTCGGGCGCTAAAGGCCACAATGCATCGAAAGCAGCTTTTGCATATCCCATAAGAGGTACCGAAAAACCAGTCCAGAAAAGCGATTGCCCAACATTGTCGAAATTGATGCTTTTAAGTTTCCACTGGCTAAGTTTAGGGCCTCTATAGGAAATTAGGTCGGCAATACTGTTTCGAAACCCTGTTATGCCAAGCCAAAGCAGAGCATAAGCAGGGCCTATATAGGCTGTAGCAACGGTAAATCCAGTTATAGCGCGTATAACGTTCTTGAATGTCGGATTGAAATACCGCCATGCACGCAGCAGACCAATTCTCTCTTCATCGCCTGTTGTTGCGCGATTCCAGCTGCCAGAAATCTTACCCATGCAGACGATACGAGGAACCGCAGAATCTTTGAGAATTGCCTCGTCCACAGGAGATTCGCTGGATCGTATCATTGCAGAGATGAGAGATGGGAGACGCATATGTCGTTTTATGTATCGCTTGCGCAGATTGCCGATGATTTGATCCTCGAATATGAATCCCATGCCCGGAATCTTCGGATTTCTCCCTGTAGCATCGCTTCCGCAGATCGGCTTAAGTAAATTCCGACCTTCAGCAGCTGCGCTTTTATTGAGTTCGTTGACAAAACGCGCAAAGTCTTCTATTTCTTCGGGATTTCTTCCTATGCAATCCTGGATGTTATAGATTTCCACGGCATCTATGCATCGACCTCGTTTAATCAAGGCTTGCTTAGCTAAATCGAGCCCATGCTCGAGCGGCTGGACGAATTTGATGGAGCATCCTGCCTTTTTAAGCATTTGGCTTATGGATTCAAGATCGTCAAAAGCTGATTGATAGGAAATTATATGCGGGGTGTCGAAATAGGTCGAAAGAACCGTGTCTGGAGAAAGTTGGTTCAACTCCTTCTTGAGCTCGGAATATTTGGCTTCGATCTCTTCCCTTCTTAGCTCTTCTCTTAGCTCTTCGCCAGATTGTCCATACTTCAGGCTAGAAGTATTCTCCGCCATGTACCTTGCCTTTTCGCGGAGTGCTTTGTAGTACCACACTCTCTTCTGGAGAATTGGCCTATAGCGCACATACATGAATTCGGCAAGATGAAGAGGCGTAATATTTACATTGGGAATAGTTGCAAGCAACACTTCCAGGGAAAGCGGGGCGAGGCAATATTCTGGTTTATCCTCGAAGTCTTTGTTTATTTTTGGCAGGGTATTTTGGTTGAAACTCTCAAGAAGACGACGTACCGCATCGAGTCTACTTTCTCTATTGATTTCGAGTCCCTGAAAAAAGTTTTCCATGTCCAGCGCATGATCCGAGAAAAAAGCACGCAATTCTTCCTTTGATGAAAAATGAGGCAGCTCCGCCATGAAATGGTAACGAGCTCCTTCCACTAGAACGCTGAACTCGAGTCCTATATTTACCTTGAGACCAAGTATGTTACCTGCTTCCAGCACTTCCTCCATCAAATCGATATCGGAAACGAGGCCGTAAGCAACGGTCAGCGAAGATATACCCTTGATGAAGGCATCTAGAACTAGTTGAGTAGGATTCTTTCTTCCAGAGGTCGCTACATCGTGAACATGGTCATCCCAGGCATACCCAAGCTCTCCGATTTTCATGCCATTTTCGGGCAGCTCTATTATATTGAGCTCGTCGCAGAGTTTGCGGATTACCTGGTGTTGCCCTTGTGTGGACATCGAAAAATCATAGAGCAATTCTAGCTGGCGGCGTTTATTCGAGCGGTGCTTGACAACTTCTTTTACAAGGGCAGACTGGACCCTTGCTGTATTCAAAGGATAGTCTATATTTGAGGAACGAAAAGCGACATCTGCAAGATTTTTAAGGGCGGTCAAGCGTCTGGCCGAGTTGCGAGAATCGAGGTCTCTAACTACCATCAAGTAAGATTCCGCTATGGAAATTCTCCGGCGCTTAAACCAGCGATTAGCTGCTTGAGGATGAAAGGGTGGAGGCGAAGTTATAATTTCGGGCTGATCGATCTTTGCGTTGAGTTCACGGCGCATCTTGCGCAGCTCAGCTGAAAAACTGAGAGAGGAGATGAACTTATTGTAAAATCTGTGCAGCCTCGATTTAGCCATAAAGCAATATAACCTATCCTTTCATATAAAACATCTATTAAAACATTTATAGAGAATAAAAAAGGCTGGCCTACGAATCCTTAGACCAGACCAGCCCCTTGCATTGGAAATCTAACAGGATTCAGCGGTTTATAAGCCGGAACTCCTCCATAAATTCTACAGCTTTTCTAATATTATCGACAAGATTGGCATTATATATTGAGAATCTAATTCCGCCTGTAGAACGATGCCCCCTTATCCCAATAATTCCAGCTGATTTTGCCTGCTTGATGAAGGCATCTTCCATTTCGGGCGTTTTGAGTCGGAATACAACGTTCATCTGGGAACGAGATTCTTTTTCCACTGGCCCTCTATAGAAACCCTCTGATGAGTCGATAGCCTCATAGAGAATTCGAGCCTTCTCTTCGTTGATCTTCTGCATATTTTCGAGCCCACCGATCGAATATAGTAGCCACTTTAGCGTAAGATTCAGAATATATATCGAAAAGCATGGTGGTGTATTATATAGCGAATTATTCTCCGAAAAAGTGCGATAAGAAAGCATTGTGGGTAGTTTGGACTGCTCTTGTGCAAGATAGAGGAAGTCGTCTCTAATGGCGACTAATGTTACCCCCGAAGGACCGAGATTCTTCTGAGCACCTGCATAGATAAGCGCTAGTTTATCGACCGGAAATGGACGAGAAAATATATCGCTGGACATATCGCATACAAGAGGCGCTCCACCGACCTCTGGCCAATATTGCCATTGAGAGCCATAGATTGTGTTGTTGCTGGTCATGTGCACATAGGTTGATGTAGGGTCGATTCTTAGCTCTTCCTGCTTTGGAATTCGCGTAAAGCTGCCATCCTCATTTTCGGTGCTTATGACATCTATGGATCCAAAACGCTTTGCTTCTTTGACAGCAGCCTTGCCCCAATGTCCTGTCACAATATAGGTTGCCTTGCGTTCCCTAAAGAGATAGTTCATGGGAACCATGAAAAACTGAGTCGAGGCTCCACCTGTCATGAAAAGGATCTTCCACTCAGGTCCCATGCCTGCGAGCTTACGAAAAAGTTCCTGCGACTCGTTATGCATCGCCTCATATTCGCTCGATCGATGAGACACTTCCATGACGGACATGCCAGTTCCTCGCCAATCCAGCATTTCCTCTTGAGCTTTCAGCAATACTTCCATAGGAAGCGCAGCGGGCCCAGCATTAAAATTAATCGCTCGTTTCATGAACTTCTTTCCTTTCTCAACCACATTTCTTATCTACCTACATATTTCCTGAGCCTTCCAACAATACAATCCGCCAACCTAAGAAGGTTTTCTTCGGTGGAAGCTCCAATATGCGGCGTCATAAGCACATTAGGCGCTTCAAAAAGAGGCGAGCCTTCGGGTGGTTCCTTCGAATAAACATCGGTTGCATAGCCCGCTATTTTCCCAGATTTGAGCGCATCGGCTATGTCTTCTTCGATAACGACCTGACCGCGGCAGGTGTTTATAAGGTAGACCCCATTTTTCATCCTGGAGATTGCGGATGCATCGATCATGCCTCTTGTCTCGTCTATAAGCGGAATATGTAAGCTAATATAATCCGAACATGCCAGTATCTCTTCAAAGCTGACGATCTTCACTATATCGGAACTAAGTACATATTTATCGAAAGCAATTACGGACATTCCAAAAGCCTTAGCCCTAAGCGCCAACTCCCGACCAATTCTCCCAATGCCTATGAGACCGAGCGTTTTCCCATAAAGCTCATTCCGCTCGAGTTCTTTTTTTAGCCATTTTCCTTCTTTCATAGATATATCGGCGCGGACAAGATGATTTGGCATTGCAATCATGAAAGCAAAGGCAAGCTCGGCCACCGCTATGCTGGAGGCTTCGGGAGTATTGTCCACAATGATGCCTTTGGATCTGGCATATTCCGCATCTATGGTATCGAGCCCAACGCCTCCCCTGACAATGTACCTGCAGCTAGCTGCCTTATCGAGCATGGCTCTATCGAGCCTTGTCTTGGAACGAACTATCAGCACCTCAGCCTCGGGAATGCGCGACATATCCGAAGTGACTTCGCCAAATTCCGCAAGTCGCTCTGGCAAATCAGGCGTAAAAGCATCTGCTAGCAGTATGAGCATTTCCACCTCCCAGTTTCGAAGGATAATATCACTCTTTGGCAATCTAGAATAGAATATATATGCAAAGGTTCTGCATTAGTCTATCAATACAATTCAGAGTATTACTTTTGGGGTATAATTAGCCTCGATTCGATATAAAAACGCTTCTCTGGAGCCTCGCCCATCGAAAATGTTTTGCGAGGCATTACGCCTTCCTGGATAACAACACTGAAAAGCATGTCTTTGTCCACAGGCGGAAGATAAAGCCCTAGGCTTCCTTTTTTCCTACCCAGAGCTTCTATGCTTGCACTGCCATGTATATAATCGATAACCACCTCTGGATGCGCCTTGCGATATTCATCTATGCATTCCTGAATAGTGGAGACCGCAAGCCGCGCTTTAGGCTCCTCGAATCGAATCGTTCCTGTCCATTTTTCAGTTACAAATGCAAAGAAGTGTGAATCTTGCGGTACATCGACCTCTGCAAAAGCCTGCTTTGCATTGGAACTGTAGCGGATCTCTGCACCATGAGCACTCAGCTTGCGAAGAAAATCCACAGCATCGATATTAAAGAGCACACGATGAATAGGATGGAAAGGAAGCCCTTCGTCATGTAAATTCACAAGCTCAACAAGCGCACAGCGCGCCGGGTGCTCCGAGAGAATTCTTCCGGCATCTGGCTTATCTTTATATGCATTTTTTGTCTCTTCCCAAATAGCCTTTGCAGTAGCAAGCGAGTGATTCCCATCGCCAACTGCAAAGAGCAAGACATCATCCGCACTATAATTGGAGCCATATCTTTCGCTAAATGCACAAGGATCAGCAAGGTCTTCGAGAGCTTGCGCAATTCGGCATAATTGCCTCTCTTCTTTTACGAACCAACCACGAATATGGCCAGAATTCTGCATCAAATCGAAATCATATGCCTTTTCGAAGTATTGCCTTTGCTCATAGAGCGGCTCTATAAGAGTCTTCTTGGGATCATCGACCAGAATCATGATATGTGGCAGTTCCAGCGGAGCACCACGCCTAATTTTCATGCGGGGCGGAAGGCGCTGCTCTATGGTGTCTTCTGTAGGTCGGATCAGACTTCTGGAATTCTTACCATACTGATAATGTTCAAGATCGATTGCCACAACAAGGCCAAGCCTAGGCTTTTCTTCGAATGGAGTCGTACGTTCCACTAGCACGAAGGCTTCTCCTTTTGAGGTGATTATGCCTTGTTCTAGATACTCATTCATTGTTCTATGTATGGCCGAAATACGCTGATCCATGTCGCCATCTTCTAGAAAGCATTCGGGATAAATCAGTCTGAGAGTCGAAGGAGCATTGCCTACTTCTTGGGCCACATTCTCCCAATATTCGCGCTCTGAAGAATATTGATCGCATGCTATCACCGCCCATTTCCGATAATCGACGCCTTCTTTTGGCAGATATATCTCAGGAATAGAGATAGCTAAGTCTTTTAGCCTTTCGATCATTTTGCTGGCTCTGGTCATCCAAAATTCGACCTAAGATTCGATCCGATATCCGAGCTTTTCTATTTTGCTTTTAAGCCAAGATAATCATCTAAGTGATAACGCTCCCTCAATAATTTCAGCAAACGACGATAGATAAGCGAGGATACGAGAAGAGAGAGCAAAAATGATATGCCAATTGCCCATATCAATGCTTCTTGCGGAAGAAGCTTGGAAAAAGCCACCGAATAGAGCAACATGAAAAGCACAAAACAAATCGCCATTAAAAGAATATTCGCCACTGTTGCCCCTACTACAAAGAGAGCAACTTTACCTTTATTGGCTTGTTTCTTATTCATATTGATCCTCATCCATCATAATACTACGAAGATAGCGCCCCATCTCTTCTAAGACTGCGGCGATTGCGCCTTAGGTTTGCGAAATTCCAGGATAATAAATCCAAGTATCAAGAGTATCTCGCCAACAGTGATAGCAGAGTCGGCAACATTGAAGGTCGCAAATCGTTCCATTCCAAGAAGACCATACATATTGACCGAAATAAGATCTACGACTCCTTCAGGTCGCAAAATTCGATCTATCAGATTTCCTGTCCCTCCCCCCGCTATCAGACCTATCGAATATCTAAGTATTGGCGAAAGATTTTCCGATTTGAAATAATAGAAAAGCAATGTTATAAGCACAGCAATAGGCAAAAAAATAAAAAATAAGAATCTGAGCGGCGGTGGAGAAAGAGCACCGATAGAAAAGGCTGCTCCCGTGTTCCGAGTATGCACGATCCAAACAAAGTCTCCAAAAATCCGTGCAAAAATCCTTCCTTCGGGAATATACTTTATAACTAGCGCCTTCGTAATCTGATCTACAACAATTATAATCCAAGAAAGCAAAAGAGGGGCTAGAGGCACCTTTTTCTTCATCTCACAATCCAGTGGGTATATCTAGGAATATTGTATCGAGACCCAACTCTGCATGAGCTTTTTCCGCTATTGCCTTTACGCCCCAGACCTCTGTGGCATAGTGACCTGCGGCTATGAAGTTTATGCCACCTTCTATCAGGTAATGGTAAATGGAATGCGAAGGCTCACCTGTTATGTAAAGATCGATACCTTCCGTTATGGCTTCGAGAGACTCGAATGGGGCTCCACCGGATACAATGGCAACAGTCTTTATCTCTTTTGGCCCTGCGGCGATTACGGATTTCGCGGCTGAGCCATCGGGAAGAATCTTAGCTATGATTTGATCCAGTTTCGTTGGCTTTGGCAGAACACCAGACCATCCGATGCTAATGCCATGATATATTCCAAAAGCTTTCCTCTCCTTAAGCCCAAGCAGATTTGCGAGCTGAGCATTATTCCCCACTTCCGGATGCTTATCTAGGGGAAGATGACATGCATAGAGAGCCATATCGGAATCAAAAAGCATCTTAAGCCTTTCTCGAAGGCTGCCTGTTAAAGGTTCGGGTTTCCCCCAAAACAGACCATGATGGACAAATAAAAGATCGGCACCCATATTGCGCGCTCTTCGAATGCTCTCAGCGCAGGCATCGACCGCTACCGCCATCTTTTGTATCTGCTTCGAAGTGTCGCAAGCCACCTGAATGCCATTGAGCGAGTCGTCAATCTGTCTAAGTTGATCAATTTCAAGAAAGGATCGAGCCCAAGTATCGAATTCAGCAAGTATCATGGAACTAGTATAGAAAAAAAGAACCCTTCATGGAAGGAGGCAGACCATGAAGGGCTCAAAAGCTATATAATGTCGTTTCGCCACCGACACTCGTTTATTGCTTTCAATTTGAATATATCACATTCTCATAATTGCGTCAATATATTGGTATTACATTTAATATGAAAAATTATGAAAATTTTACCAAATAATGTTAAATTTCATCATAGTTCACATAATATGCCATAATATGCGTTTTTATGCAATAGGCAGAAAGCTAATCCGTTTTGACAGCGATGTCTTTAAGCCCCATTTCTCTGGAGCATTATTTTGTACTATAATCTGGCATAAATATGGATATGTGGAGATAAAATGATTTACTGGAACGCCGATCTCGCTGCGAAAATAAGATGCAGTTCGGAAGAAATGAAAATTTTGCCTTCTTATATCGATTACCTGGTGGGCTCGGCTAACAAGATTGCGCAAGGCGGCATACAGCCTACTTCAGGACAATTCTCTTCCGAAAAAGACGACTTCTTTCGCTATGGCCTTCTTTTAGTCGGCGAAGGATTGTCAGGCGAAATATTGGAGGAGATTCTAGCGGTACTTCTATACGTCAGCAAGGCTGAAGGTATCGACTTTCTCAAACAATGCATTGCTGCCGAGGCTATTCTTTCCATAGCAAATGGCGAGGATGAGGAAATAATGCTACGCAAGCTTCTTCCGTACTGTGGCATAGATGTGGCTCTAGATACCATAGCACAAAGGAAATCAGAACATGCTGATTGAACGCCTCGCTAAGATGTATGTCCAATGGGGAGAGCCCCGACAGTCGAGCGAGTCCGAGAAAAAAAGGAATCAGCAGATACAAGCGATTCGCGAGTTTCTAGAAGTCATCCAGAAAACAAGCGAAAATCGCAAAGAGCTTTTTGCAGTATCACAACAATCTCGGAGAAAGGCAACCAAGCTTTCCTATCTCCTCCTTGCAAGCGACACCGAGCCAGAAGCAATCCGCGATTCTTTTTTGCGCTCGGGCCTTATATTCAAGGAACAGCACTATAACAAGCCTGAAGTACTAATGTGGTTGGCTGGCACAGAAGCATGCTCTCGAGGCATTCATCCTTATATCGTATTCCTAATCATGTCAGCATATTGCGGACTTGAAACAGCAAATTCGGAATTTCTATGGCTCCAAGAGAAATCAAAGCTTCAAGAAACTAAGCTTACAGAATATATCGTTCCTGGAGATCTCACCGACAATATCGAAGAGGCTCTCAGCGAACCTGTGAGATTTCAGCGCACTATCCGAATAGCAGGCATGCCTTTGGCAGCATCAGCCTTCGCGGGATGCTCTCTATATTATATAGAACAGATTCTAAGCCTTGTTGGACCCATTGGTTCCTTCATACTCACAGAGATGATAGCTGCAGCGCGCAAAAGACTTATCTCTGATGAAATATGTACCGCTCAGCAAGCTTTCCTCGACCTTTATTCGCGTCAAGAATCCGAAAGTTCAGCTATGGATAAAGAGCTGATGACAGGAATGGAAGCCTTTGAAGAATCGAGTCAGCCCGATCCAGACCTAATCCGTACAACAACCGATATCATTATGTCTGCTGAAGCGAAAGCTCTCAAGACGACACTTTCTTCTATGAGCGATAATGAAATCGCCTCACTATTGCGATGTCTCGAGCCTATAGCCCATGAACGCCTTTTAGGCCTGATTTCCCAGGGGCGACAGAGACGCATACTCATGGTGATTCAGCAGACTGATAATGTGACTAGCGAAAGAATGCTCCGAGATGCGCAGCTTTTTGCACAAAAATTGCTTTCGTCTTATGCTCCTCGAAATCTTCGGCCAGGAGAAACTCTCAAGATTCCAGAACTATTGAGAAATCTCATTTCTTCATTGCTCGGAAGAGAATAGCAGATAGGCCACGCGCCCAAGCAGCGATAAGGACAAAGCACTTAGAGCCAAGACCAAATGGCTCTACAGAGACAAAATCAATGGCAAAGCCAGAAGGCGACTTTTGAACATAAGGTTAGTCTTCACTTCTGCAATAGTTTATTAGCTCGCTCGGTTGCTTTTACCACGGCCTTGATCAATGTCACTCTAAGCCCACCATCTTCGAGTTCCATCAGGCCGTCAATGGTAGAGCCCGCAGGCGTTGTAACCTGGTCTTTGAGCTTAGCTGGATGTTCTCCTGTGACAAGCACTGTCTTAGCCGCGCCGAGCACAGTCTGCGCTGCTAGCTCAATAGAGACCTCTCGCGGCAAGCCCATCTTTACCCCACCATCTGTTAGAGCCTCAATTATTAGGTAAACATAGGCAGGCCCAGAACCAGAAAGACCTGTAACGGCATCCATGTACTGCTCATCTAAGACAAGAGCACGGCCAACCGATTCGAAAAGCTGCTTGACTTTCTGGATTTTTGATTCTTCTGTAAAGCGTGCTGGTGCTAGTGCGGTCATGCCTTCACCAACAAGCACCCCAAGATTTGGCATAGTTCGGATTAGTGCCACTTTTCGAGCAAGCTTTTTCTGCATCGAATCGAGCGTGACTCCTGCAACAGTCGAGACGACGACACTCTCATCGGAAATTACATCGGCTATTTCTTGAAGTACTTCGAAGACTGTCCTGGGTTTGACTGCAATAAGAATGATCTCAGACTGCCTTGCCACTTCGCGGTTCCGAAGCACCGCCGTCACATTATATTTATCCTCCAGATTCTTCCGATGCTGCTCAGTTCGCACAGATAGAATCACATCGGAAGGGGTAAGCAGCCCTTTTGACAAAGAACCAGCCAGAATCGCCTCTCCGATTTTGCCAGCACCAATTATTCCAAGCTTGTATTGCATGATTCCTCCATTCAGCCACGCAAAGCCGACTCCAGGACCACAGCACTGTCGGTTTTTTCGTCGCGGTATTTTACAATACAAGGCGATGCAAGCGAAATGCCCAGACCCTCTGCATAAGAACCGCGAGCAGGTCGAGTGCCAGGAACGACAACCGCATTCTCCGGCACTTCGCTATATAAATCCATCCCCCTAACTAGATCAAAAATCCTCGTGCCCTTGGTTATGATTACGCCTGGAGCGAGCACTGCCCTTTTCTTGACCAAAATACCCTCGAAAATCCCACACATCCCACCTATAAAGACTTCGTCTTCGATAATCACGGGATTTGCCTGCGGAGGCTCAAGCACACCACCGATCTGCGCCCCTGCGGATAGATGTACCTTCTTGCCAATGTGCGCACAGGAGCCAACCAACACATGACTATCCACCATTGTGTCCTGATCTACAAAGGCTCCTACATTGATATACGAAGGCGGCATTATCACCACTCCGCGAGCGATAAATGCTCCGCGACGCACCGCAGTTCCTCCGGGGACAATCCGCACGCCATCAGAAAGAGTAAAATGCCGAGGCGAAAAGGCCGGCCTGTCAAAAAAGCTTTCGGATTGCCATGACCATTCAACCATGCCGCCTTCTTGAAAGCCGGAGAGGATGGCTTCCTTAACCCAAGTATTTACTTTCCAAGAGCCATCCGAAAGCCTGTCCACAACTCTTATGCTGCCATTTTCCAATAATTCGAGAAATAGAGCCCACTGTTCCTTATCGAAGTGACCTTGCTCAGAAAAAACATCTCGGAGAGTCTGAGCAACCTTATCCATTTGTGCGCCAGAAGTTATATCATCGCCCACATTAATAAAGCTCGCATTGGTTTCAGCATCTTTATTCATCACATTGTCCATATCCATTATAGCAAGCAGCCAAGCGCCGCCAGGACGCTCTCCATAAGCTCCTTTGTGGGCTTTGTAGCCGATACAAGCGGCAACCTTAGCCCATCGCCCGCTAGCCCGCATAACTTTAGCGCTGCCTTAACGGGAATCGGATTGGATTCCACAAAAAGCGCATCCATAAAAGGCAAAAGCTCACCATGAAGCGTCTTTGCGTCCTGGCGGCGCCCCGCGCGCGCTGCATCGACCAATGCCCTAAAGCGCCTCGGCATCACATTCGCAGCCACGCTCACTAAACCCTCTGCCCCCACTGCAATCGACGGAAGTGCGAGGCCATCGTCCCCAGAGAGCACGGTCTTTCCTTCGGGAAGCGCTCGGCAAATCTCTCCAATCTGTGCTAGGTTCCCAGAGGATTCCTTGACTGCTCTGATATTCTCAATTTTCCAGAGCTGTTGCATGACAGAGGGCGCAAGGTTGATGCCGGTGCGCCCTGGGACATTGTAGACAATAACAGGCTTAGAGCTCGCTGCAGCCGCAACCGCCCTAAAATGAGCAATCAGACCAGCTGGGGTTGGCTTATTGTAATAAGGAACGACTACAAGCACCGCGTCGGCTCCAAGATCTACCGCCTCCTCAGTCAAGCGAACCGCAGCCTTAGTCGAATTCGAGCCAGTGCCTACAACCACTGGAATGCCAAGCTTGCGCTCAACAGCCCTCCTCACAAGCTCGCGACGCTCCTCGGCCTCCACGGTAGGTCCTTCGCCCGTTGAACCTAGGACAACGACAAACTGCGCGCCGCCAGATTCGCGCTCCCAGAAAAGTCGAAAGCGCTCAAGAATTGCTCCGCCGCCAAATGTGCGGCGCGCGTATTCGCCTGCAGAAGCCTCAAAATCTCGTCCTACAAGAAAATCGAGTAGTCGTTCGAATGCCTCATAATCGATGTTATTTGCATCATCAAACGGCGTTGCAATGGCGACGCCTAAACCATCGATAGTATTCATAACCTTCTTGCCTCCTTCAGCTTTTCTTTATCTCCTTGACCTAGCTAAAAAGATCATTCAGTACATCTTCCATACCAAATAGGCCCTTACGGCCTATAATCCACTGAGCCGCTTTTAGCGCTCCTGCCGCAAAGACCCGCCTATCTCTAGCACGATGGGTCATCGAGAATTGTTCATGTGGAGCATCGAATAATATTTCGTGAACACCTGTCTCAGTCCCAGCCCGCAGTGAAGCTATGGGAATTTTATCCTTGACACAATTCTCTACCCCAGATGCGCTCCATCCTGTATATCGTGTCGAGCTGGAAACGATCGCTCGTGCCAGAGCCTTAGCTGTTCCGCTTGGCGAGTCTTTTTTGGCTGAATGGTGGTGCTCGAAAATCGCAATTTCGCCATCCGAATACCAATCTGCAAAGCGTGCAAGCTGCGAAGCAATTCGCTGCATAAAGGCAACCGCAAAGGAAAAATTGGGGCTTACAAGCACCCCAGTTTTTTCTCCAATGCGTACCGCCAAATCTGTAATGTCCCATCCTGTGGTTGCAATTACAAAAGGTATCTCTTTCCGAATGGCCCAGTCGATATGCGACTCAACTGCATCGGCAGAGCTGGCATCTATGGCGACGTCTATATCACTATCGGGGATCATCTCGCCTTTATCTACCATCCACACCACGAAGAATTCATTTACATTACTCGCCTCCACTTCTTCGACAATCGCATGAGCTAGCTTTCCTGCTCCGAAAATACCAATCTTTATTGTCATCTAGAACCTCCTTCGAAAAATGCAGTATGAAGGCCGCGAATCGCCTTCTCAGCATCAGCCTCTTGCACAATGAGGCTCAAGTTTATCCCATTAGCACCCATGCTTATTAGATCGATAGGAATGCCGTCCATTGCGATAAAAGTAGTTCTAAGCACCTCGGGCGTTTTGCGAAGAAGGTCTCCAACGATAGCGATCACTGCACGATTATCGGCCACAGAGACTTGGCCTAATTCTTCGAGGTTTTTCAAGAGGTCTTCGAAAAGCAAGCGTTTATCCAGAGATACCGATACGCATATTTCAGAAGTCGAAACAAGATCTACAGACACACCGAGCCTTCCGAAGATATCGAAAAGCTTAGCAAGAAATCCTGCCTGATCCGTCATAGATTCTTGAATAACCGATATGATCATAACCTGCCGCCGCATTGCTACAGCTACGCAAGGCCGACCACTGGAATCTCCAGGACTGATGGTAGAAAATTTTCCGTAAGGCGCAAAGGTGCTCCTGATCGTGACAGGTATGCCTGCTTCGAGAGCTGGCCTTACAGTGGCGGGGTGCAAAACTTTTGCTCCATAAGAAGCAAGCTCCACGGCTTCCTCATAGCTCAAAATATCGACAGTCCTAGCAGAAGGCACTATGCGAGGATCCGCAGTCATGATTCCTTCGACATCCGTCCAAATCTCGATTTCATCGGCCTGAAGTGCAAGAGCTAAAAGCCCTGCTGAATAATCGCTGCCACCTCTTCCCAGTGTTGTGGTATCATCAGCATCGTCAGAACCTATATATCCTTGTGTAACAATGATATCGCTGGATTCCAAAAGAGGCTCTAGATAAAGAGCAGCATTTCTTTTTATGACCGGTAGCTTAGGATGAGCATTCCCAAAATGATTATCTGTGCGAATAACTTTCCGAGCATCAAGAAGTGGGCATTTTATGTATTCTGAGACAAGCAAAGAAGATAAGCGTTCACCTGCTGCGGCTATCTCATCCATAACGCGTAGGCTGAACTCGCCTAACAGATCGATACCATGAATTCGGCGCCGAAGGTTTTCGATGATTTCCCTGATCTTACCAATAATATCGGGAGTTGCGATATCTAGCTCATGGCTAGCTTCAAGATGGGATTGCTCGATTTTGCCTAGAAGCCGAATTGCCCTATCTAGATCATGAGACCGAGCTGCTTCTGCCATCTCGAAAAGCGTGTTAGTAATCCCAGCCATGGCCGAGACGAGCACAACACACCTGGAACCCTCTCGTGACCGCACAATACTGGCCACTTCCCTGATATGGGCGGCGCTTCCTACCGATGTACCGCCAAATTTCATCACAAGGGTCCTCATCTATTATCGACCTCTTTCAACATCCCCATAGACAGTGCCATCTCGGCATTGAGAATCGAAGCGCCAGCAGCCCCTCTTTCTGTATTATGACCTAGCGAGATAAATTTGAAGTCTAGAATAGGACAAGGACGCAATCTCCCCAGACTAATGCACATGCCCTCTTCTTCCTCGGCATCTAAACGAGGCTGTGGCCTGTCGTCTTCTTCTAGAAACCGTAAGAAATGTTTGGGAGCACTTGGCAGATTATAGACCATAGTCTTTGGCTTGTAGTTTTGGAAAGCTTCTACGACTCTTTCGAGGCTCGTCTTTGATTTCAATTTTACGGAAATAGACAGAGTGTGGCCATCGATCACCGGTACCCGAGTGCAGGTCGCTGACACTGTGAAGGATTCGGGTACAATAGAAATCACATTTTCCCCTTTGACTAAGCGTCCCAGTATCTTATTGGATTCCGATTCTACCTTAGATTCCTCATTTCGTATGAAAGGAATAACATTCCCTTCGATATCGAGCGCAGATACACCCGGATAACCCGCCCCACTGATTGCCTGCATGCTTGTAACTATAACCGCCTCAAGGCCGAATTGTTCTTCGAGAATTGCCAAAGGCACTGCGAGCATTACGGTTGTGCAGTTCGGATTAGTAACGATAGCGCCATGCCATCTTCGCTTAGCCTTCTGCATTTCTATCAATTCAAGGTGTTCGGGGTTGAGCTCTGGAATAAGGAGAGGAATGTCTTCTTCCATTCTGAAGGCGCTTGCATTCGAGAACACATAGGCACCAGCCTCTGCAAACAATGGCTCGATCTCGCGTGCGGGACCTGCATCGAGAGCTGAAAACACAATGGGAGAAAATGCAAGCTCTGGAGAACATGGGACGACTTTTGCCTCTGCATACCCTGCGTATGAAAGGCCCGAAAGACGCCATCGACAGGCTTCTGCATATTTCTTACCTGCCGATCGATCGCTTGCAGCCAAAAACTGTGGATAGAACCAGGGGTGATTGGCAATTCTACGGAGAAAGCGCTGCCCCACCACTCCTGTTGCACCAAGTACTGTGACTGGAATCTTTTTCGAAGGAGAAAATTGCAATTGGGATTGATTATTGTTCATGGTACCTCCATACCTTCCGGTGGAGGTCAGCCTGCGCCCTTCATAGAAATCTTATTCCTGAAAGAAGCTCTAAGGCTGCTTGTAAGCTTAGCAACCATGCCTGGGCTCCTTTCATTAAGAAAGGCAAACGTCAGGCGCTCCGCGGAACGATTGATTTCCGCGACAGCCGTCGGGTATTAGCCCGGACGTCCAAGAACAGCCCTGAGAGAAAGGCTCTGTCCCTTCGGCGATCCTCCCCTTTCTGGCGCGTTCAAAGGCTCTCTCGGCCTCCCGTCCGTACTCATGGGAATCGCTCCTCCATCGGTGAAGTGACCCTATCATAGAGTGTTATATTCACACAAGGGGGCAAATCATACTTATTAAGAAAAAGTCAAAGCTTAGCTTCACCAGCCATCTTGCATTAAAGGCTCAAACTCGGTATTCCTATCTGCAAACGAGCCCTTATGATGCCATCATTCTATTCTTCTTTTTCTGAGATAGAAGTTGCTGCCTCAGATGCGCTTATGGCGCTTTTGAGGATGCTATTCAAGATTGGAGAGCCAGAGGAAGTATTGGGCTGTTTTCTCAATTCCGTTCTTCCTCTGTTCCAAGGATGGGCTTATGCAGCCTGTTCAAGAACGGGTTCTGGCGATGTTCTCCGATATATCGATATAGGCCCCAATGAAGATTCCTGGTCCGATGAAAATGTTAAGATTGGCGAAGAAGTCTGCATTGGTTCTGTACCCTGTGGACTAGCCCTCGAAGCCGATGAATTCATCCAGAAAAAATTGAGTAAGGGTTTAATCCTCGAAATCCCTATAAGACAAAGGGATAATATTGTATTAGTGATAAGCCTTTTGCTTTCCGAAGATTGCGCTTCTGAGGTCAAATCGCTTGCCAGCGAGACTATACAGAAAGCGGCAGAATTAATCGAAGAATTCCTAGGAATGCGACTAAGACTCGCCGAAAAAATCGATAGGGACAATGGCCGGCTCATCAATGCTATCGATTCAAATCTGAGCGAATCTCCGGTATCGTGGTGCGGCATAGTAGGCAATTCCGATGTAATGCAGGAGATGTTCTCTATGATCAATCAGGTCGCGGATACTGAAGCAACTGTTCTATTATTGGGAGAAAGTGGCACGGGCAAGGAACTGGTCGCAAAGGCTATTCATCAAAAAAGCTCTCGCGCTTCAAAACCTTTCGTAGCAGTGAACTGTGCGGCTCTTCCCGAATCTGTCATCGAAAGCGAGCTTTTCGGACACGAAAAAGGCGCTTATACTGGCGCATTCGAGCAGCGGAAAGGTCGATTTGAGCAGGCAAATGAGGGAACGCTCTTTTTGGATGAGATTGGTGAACTCTCACCAGCTCTGCAGATCAAGCTTTTACGCTTTTTGCAGGATCATCGCTTTGAGCGAGTGGGCGGAAATGCAAATATCGAAGCTGATGTACGGGTTATCGCAGCCACGAACCGAAATCTGCAGGAAGCTGTGGATCAAGGCTCTTTCAGAGCCGATCTTTACTATAGACTCAATGTATTTCCCATAAATGTCCCTCCTTTACGCGAGAGAGGAGCGGATATACTCCTCTTGTCCGACCACTTTGTATCGCAGTTCAATCGAGAAAACAGCAAAAAAATTCAGCGCATTTCGACGCCGGCATTGGATCTCCTCATGATCTACCATTGGCCTGGCAATGTGCGAGAACTAGAAAACTGCATTCTACGTGCAGCGATTCTTTCGACCGATGGGGTAATCCACGCCTACCATTTGCCCCCAAGCCTCCAGTCTGCAGCCTCGACGGGCACAGAGCCCAAAACAGGTCTCGACGCCGAGATCTTCCGCCTCGAAAAAGAACTCATAATCGAAGCCCTTAAACTGGAAAATGGCAATGTCGCGGCTGCAGCAAGGCGGCTCATGGTCACCGAGCGAAGGATACGATATGCGATCCAGCGCCATAGAATCGATCCTCGTAGATTCAAGACTAAATTTTAGGTCCTTTTTAATCTTGCAATACCGATCCAAGACAAAATTGTAAGTTTTTGCTTAGTCTTACAATTTTGTAATTATTATTCCATGGAAAGAGCCCATTTTGGAATACTTATGAGTCAATGGTACTATTTCGCACACAATGCCATTTTATACCTCATATAGATATATAGAAGCGAATTTCGCAAACTTAAAATCGTCCACATAATGCGAATTGCCCAATTTGGGCACACTTCTTGCTTCTTTTATACGAAATATTCTTTTTTTCATGGAGAACTTTTTATGAATCAATATTCTCATGCTTTTTCTTTGACCCAGCACTTCGGTAGCCGCTGTTTTTCCAATGATGTAATGCGAGAGCGCCTTCCTCGCTCAGCTTTTGAAGCGATTCTAGATATTCAAGCTGGCAAGAGAGAGCTTACACTGGACATTGCAGAGATCGTTGCCTCAGCAATGAAGGAGTGGGCCTCTGACCATGGCGCGACTCATTATACCCACTGGTTCCATCCTCTTTCTGGGCTTACTGCCGAGAAGCAGGAATCCTTCGTGTCACCACAGCCCAGTGGAGGTATTCTGATGGAGTTCTCGGGCAAAGATCTAATAAAGGGCGAACCCGATGCCTCTAGCTTTGCCTCGGGCGGCCTTAGGGCAACCTTCGAGGCTCGCGGTTATACCGCATGGGATGTTACAAGCCCAGCATTTCTAAAAAGAAACGCCGATCGCCTTATTCTATGCATTCCTACGGCATTCGTGTCCTATACCGGACTTGCTCTGGACAAGAAAGTGCCTCTGTTGCGTTCGATGGAAGCACTAAATTGCGCTGGCCTTCGTTTGCTGCGCCTCCTAGGCGACAGCGAAACTGAGCGAATTATCGTCTATGCTGGTCCTGAGCAGGAATATTTCCTCGTAAATGCCGAACTCTATAGAAAACGGCCTGATCTAAAGCTCTGCGGTCGCACAGTGCTAGGGTCGATGGCGGCGAAGGGTCAGGAGCTCGAAGATCATTACTACGGAGCCATAGAAGAGAAGGCAGCCGCTTTTATGAACGAGCTCAACAGCGAGCTCTGGGCAATGGGAATATCTGCTAAAACCCAGCACAATGAGGTAGCTCCTAATCAATTCGAAATAGCCTGTATTTACTCACAGGCAAATATGGCCGCCGATGCCAACCAACTTGTAATGGAAACCATTTGTAAGATCGCGGAGCATCATGGCCTTGCTGCGCTCTTACATGAAAAGCCCTTTGAAGGCTTAAATGGCTCGGGAAAACATGTAAACTGGTCAATAGGAACTGACAAGGGTATCGATCTTCTAGACCCAGCCGTAGTCGCGGATACTTCATCCGAGGAAGATGCAAGGTTCAGATTCATGCGATTTGTTCTTTTTTCTCTTTCGGTAATCGAGGCTGTAGATAGACGTGCCGGGCTTCTGCGTGCTACTACTGCAACCGCAGGTAACGACCGGAGGCTTGGTGGCAATGAGGCACCACCTGTAATTCTTTCGATATACCTTGGAAAACCACTCTATGACCTTTTCGATTCGCTCCAAAGCCAGAATAATACACAAAAAATTGCCAATGCCTTATTGGAGCTTGGCATAAGGAGCCTTCCAAAACTCTCACGTGACTTCTCCGATAGAAATCGCACAAGCCCTTTCGCTTTTACTGGCAACAAATTTGAATTTCGTATGGTGGGTTCTTCGCAGTCTGCAGCAACTCCACTTACCATGCTGAATACTGCAGTTGCTGAAGCTTTGAATCACATCTCTAGAGAGATCGAGAAAGAATTAACAAAAGGCATGCCCTTGCTCGATGCTGCACGCTTTGTTGCGCAAAAATCCTGGCAAGAGCATCGACGCGTTGTGTTCAATGGCAATGGATATTCAATCGACTGGATACATGAGGCAGAGCAAAGAGGACTACCGATTATCCGCTCCGCGGTTGATGCTATTCAAGAGCTGACCAAGCCAGACAATGTAAAAATGTTGACCGATCTCTGCGTTCTTTTGCCTGAGGAGACTGAGGCTCGGCAGCATATCTATCTCGAACGTTACTCCAAGCAGATAAAAATCGAAGCCGCTATGATGATCGACCTTGTTCGGAGATTCATTATTCCTGCAGCAAGCGAAGCAGCAAGACGCTATAGTGTTTCCTGTACCGATATAGCCTCCATTGGAGCGCATTTCGACGTACAAGAAACCTATGCCAAGCGCATAGCCCAGCTTACTGCAAAATCTGCAGAAGGCCTCGATTCCCTCGAGAAAGCCCTCGACGATGCTATACACACAGAAAATAATCTTGAACGAGCAAAGCTATTCCGAGACTCAGTTGCCCCTCATATGGATGAGCTCAGAGAAACTTGTGACGAACTAGAGTGCATTGTGCCTCAAGATTTATGGCCGATCCCCACCTATGGCGATCTACTCTTTACTCTCTGAGTTAAGAGTCCACTCATCAGGTAAGAGGTTTGGAGCGCTAAGGTCTGGAGCACTCTGGAGCACTATAGTTTAGACACTCCAGCTTGAAGCGCTATAATCTAGGAAACTGAGGCCATGTTGCTCTACTAGCCCGCTCCTGCTACGATAGTGACTGATGAAGTTTCTGCGCCGAATAATTCCATGGATTCTTGTCGCTGTAATCATCCTTGCCGCTCTCTACATCCCAGACCTAGGACCAGAGAATTATAGAGATTTCGATTCGCTTTTCAAAAACGAGCGAGTACGCCAGGGAATTGCTGGTTATGAGGTAGCAATAATCAAGGGTGGAGAAATCGTCTTTAATAAAGCCTATGGCTTTGATGGACAGCGAAATCTTCTAGATACCTCTACCCCCTTATATATCGGGCCAGCGTCGGAGATCTTTACGGGGACGCTTCTTGCACAGCTCGTAAACGAAAAAAAAATATCTCTCGATGTGCCAATTACTCACTTTATTCCAGAACTCGGTTCGCTCAAAGCAAGAACAGCTGGTGGTGATTCTCTAGAGCTGCCACTTACTCTACGCCTTCTTGCGGCGCATCGTGTTGCGTTTCCAGAGAAAGACCTTCCAGAATTCGATCCGGAAACAATGGGTCTCGAGGCAGGTCTACCAGACGCAGATCTATTTTTAAGTTCCCATTTTCCTACAGAAAAATATACACGGAGTCGCCTTTCTTACCGAATCGTAGGTGCAATTCTGGAAAAGGCCTCGGGTATGAAGTATTCGGAGCTCCTTGAATCGATGATCGCTATTCCGCTTGACATGCGATCTACTACCGCCGAGCCATCTTCCATGCTGCGTATCGCGGTGGGTGCTGGCTCGTTTTTTGGCCTTACATTTCCCTATGTAGAAAAATTCCCATATGATGCAGCGCCTTCCGATGGCATAGTAACCACAAGCGAAGATCTTGCAAAATTTTTGAGATTCGTTGTATCGCCAAAACATGGCCAGAGAATCCCTGGGCTCTCTTCAGCACAGACACCCATGCTTTATCAACCCCTCTACAAGGATGGAGATACGGGTTTTGGATGGCGTATCATCGAGAACAAAGAAGGTCGCTCTATTTTCCAGGGAGGCTCGATTCGAGGCTATGCATCGCGTATCGTCATCTATCCTGAGCGCAACTCCGCAATAGCTATTCTCTGTCCACAGGATGGTGTGCTCATCTCAAACTTTCTACTGCCAAAGCTGGTCTCCTGTGCAGAACAAGTATTGTTCGAAGGAGAGAGTCGTCGATCCTTCCCCACACAGCGTGCTCAACTCGTGCTTGGTTTCATCTTTATTATTTACTTGCTAAACGTAATCTTGCAAACACTTATGTCTTATTCCTGGGCTAAGAACCTACTTAAGTACCGCGAGACTAGCATATCCCAGCTTTATGCCCGCTTTGTTATGGTTAGAACGATTGTTGGTTTAGTGCTGCGCATTCTCATATTTCTCTTGGCTCCCCTCGCCATTGGAGCGCTCGTTGGATGGCAGGTAACTTACCAGGAAATAATAGCCTTTGAGCCTGGGGTATCAACTATGCTTATGACAGCTCTATTGTTTGGCGTTTTGCGCAATATCACCAGGCTTGTAATGGTCTTAAGGCTGAGGCACTTCTAAAATAAAATCGCTGCCCAAATAGGCTCTGCTGTTGCTCTCTACTGTTGCGCTTCGCCCAGATATGCCTTTCTCACACGGTCATCTTGGAGTAGCTCATGCCCCGCACCAAAAAGCGAGATGCGACCAGTCTCTAAAACATAACCATAGTCAGCTACTTCAAGAGCCGCCTTTGCATTCTGCTCTACAAGCAATACCGTCGTTCCTTCTGAATTTATCTGCTTGATTATTTCAAAAATCATCTTCGATATAAGGGGAGCAAGACCTAAAGAAGGTTCATCCATCATGAGCAGCTTGGGCTTCGACATAAGTCCTCGACCTACTGCAAGCATCTGCTGTTCTCCGCCCGAGAGCGTTCCGCCCTTCTGCGCCCTTCTTTCTTTAAGTCTTGGGAAAAGCTCATATACATGCTCAAGATCTGCCATCACGGCTTTCTTGTCCGTTCTAGAATAGGCACCAAGAAGCAAATTTTCTTCTACCGAAAGATTCGAGAATATTCGCCTGCCTTCCGGTACCAGTGCTACGCCTTTCTGCACGATTTCCAGGGTCGGCCTTCCGGATATGACCGATCCCTGGAGAAGCACCTCGCCAGAGCTCGGCTTTACGAGCCCCGCAATGGCACGCAGCGTGGTGCTTTTCCCAGCGCCATTGGCCCCTATAAGCGTAACGATCTTTTTATCCGGAATATCGAGATCTATTCCCTGGAGGGCATGAATACCTCCGTAATAAACTGAAAGATTCTTGATTTCCAGCATCAATCCACTCCTAGATAGGCTTCGATAACCTTCGGATTTTTCTGAATGGAAGCTGGATCGCCTTGAGCAATAGTGATGCCATAATCCAGCACATACATACGTTCACACACGCCCATGACCACCTGCATATGGTGCTCAATCAAGAATATAGTGAGATCGAATTCATCTCGAATCTTGCGGATAAAATCCATGAGCTCGAACGATTCCTGTGGATTCATACCTGCAGCCGGCTCATCGAGAAGAAGAATCTTAGGCTTTGTAGCCAGCGCTCGCGCAATTTCGAGCCGCCTTTGCTGCCCATATGGAAGACTCGTACCATTTTCATTTGCTAAATGTGCTAGGCCTACTTGTTCTAGCAACTCAATGGAAAATCGCCAAGCTTCGGACTCGCGGGCTCTATATCCTGGAAGGTGCAAGGTTGCAGCTAGTATTCCAGTATTTATGCTCAGATCGCAGGCAACTAGTACATTCTCGAGCACGGACATTTCCTTAAATAGTCTGATATTCTGAAAAGTCCGCGCTATACCAAGAGCAGCAATGCTGTGAGGCTTAAGCCCAGTAATATCTCTTCCTTTGAAAAGGACTTTTCCTTCGGTCGGACTCAGCATTCCTGTTATCATATTGAAAGCCGTCGTTTTTCCAGCGCCGTTTGGGCCTATAAGTCCGACGATCTCGTTCTTTTGGATTTCCAGATTAAAATCGCTTACGGCAGTAAGGCCACCAAATTTCATTGTGAGATGAGAGGTGCTCAGCATAAGCTCAGGGTGTTCTGGCATGGCTGCCTCCCTTCTTGCTTTTCTTGACGAATACGTTCTGGAACATCTCCCAACTGAATTCCTTATTGCCCATGAGCCCCTTCTGACGATAGATAATCATCACCATTAGGAGAATCGAGAATACGACCATACGAAGACCTGGCATGGCCGGCGTCTTGAAAAAGATGAGGTTTATCGGTTCATCGAGGAAACGCAGCGCCTCCATCATTACTGTAACTATAATTGCCGATATCACTGAACCTGAGATAGAGCCGACTCCTCCAAGCACAACTATCAGCAAAATATTGTAGGTAAGCGTGAAAGTGAACATTTTTGGGTCAATGGTGGTTATCATATGGCCAAGGAGAGCTCCACCAATACCAGCCAGAAAACTTGACACGGTAAATGAGGTGACCTTTACCTGGAATACATTGATTCCCATCGCTTCCGCAGCAAGCTCATCATCTCGTACCGCCTTCATTGCTCTCCCATAGCTCGAGCGCATAAGAAGAACCATAAAAAGCACTACAAGACCTGCTGCTGCCCATACAGCAAACGTGGTAGAAAAGCGAGGCAGACCCTTAAGCCCCTGAGCTCCGTTAGTTATCGATTGGGCATTTATAATGATGACTCTGATGATCTCGCCAAAACCAAGCGTTGCAATTGCGAGATAATCGTCTCTAAGGCGCAGGACAGGAGCGCCAATAAGGAAGCCAACGCAAGCCGACACAAGCCCCGCTATTATAAGCGCGGGCAGAAATGGAATTGTAACATGGTGGAGCCATGGAACGATTGGCACAAGGAAATAATTCATCTCCTTGAGAGGCGCAGGCATAGTGAGAAGCGCGCTCACATAGGCTCCCACGGCCATGAATCCAGCATGCCCCAGAGAAAAGAGCCCCGTAAAGCCATTTAGCAGATTAAGAGAAAGAGCTAGCACGATGTAGATCGCACATAGATTGAATACGCGCAGCGAAAATGCATCGAATAATCTATCGGCAAGGAAGATGAAGAGAATGCATGCTCCAAGAAAAATAATTGTATAGAGCATGTTCTTAGAAATCGGTC
>Ga0209719_1000398_pt1 | contig 64948 bp, 62 predicted proteins | sample AD_JPNAS2_MetaG_FD_184421 | JGI IMG/M metagenome (GOLD analysis project Ga0209719, IMG submission 184421) | Active sludge microbial communities of municipal wastewater-treating anaerobic digesters from Japan - AD_JPNAS2_MetaG (SPAdes) (version 2) | ecosystem: Engineered > Bioreactor > Anaerobic...
GTTCTGGCAGTGCACGTTCAGTTTCGGGGTGGTGACGTTTCTTTCCGCGCCGCCGAGCGTTGATGACATGATCCGCCAAGCCGATGCTCTCATGTATAAGGCCAAGGCGGCAGGCAAGAATCAGGCTATGTGCATTAAATACGAAATTTAGAAGCCGGACAGGAGGGCTGCACCCAAAAAAAGCCGGGCTAACCCGGCTTTTTTTGGGGTGTTTATTTGAATTCCCCTTGGATCTTATTTCCCGTTTTAAGCTTGGGCTTTGAGCCTTTCTTCGACTTTCTTGCGCTCGGGGCGTTTGAAGATAAGGGTTACTACCAATCCCGCCACAAGGAGGGCGGCCGCAACCAGAAGGGCCTGCGAGCGGGCGAGCTGTGCGAACACAAGCGGTCCGGCTATGCCTGCGCACGCCCATGCCGTCAGCATGAACCCGTATACTTTTCCGATGTAGCCGGGGCCGAAGGAGTCGGCGGCGAAAGCCGGCATCGTGGCGAAACCTCCGCCGTAGCATGCCAGGAGATAACATGCTGCGATCATGAACAGGGTATAGCCGCTGATGAAGCCCGTGGCGACCAGGGCATAAATGACTGCCTGCGAGGCGAACATCGTGGCGAATACCGCCTTGCGGCCGATCGTGTCGGAAACCCTCGCCCAGAAAAGCCTTCCCAGACCGTTGAATATGGCCGAGTAGGCGACTACCGCTCCGCCGGCTGTGGCCAGGACCTTGACGGCATCATCCGCTGAGAGCGCGGGGTCCACCATGGGCTTGTAGAGGTCCTGAGCGATGGGAGAAAGCTGGGAGATAAGGCCCAGGCCGGCGGATACGTTCAGGAAGAGCATCGACCAGAGCATCCACCACTGAGGAGTTTTTGCCGCCTCGCCGAAATTGAACGAATCCGCGGCGGACACGGTGGTCGCAGAAGGAGTGAATCCGGCGGGGAGCCATCCCTTGGGGGGATTCTTGAAGAGCTGCGCGGCCCCTACCACCAGGGCGAGAAAGATAACGCCCCAGATATAGAACGTGAGGGCGACGCCCGAAGCGGTCATGCCGCCTTTGTAAGCGATAATCATCTTGGGGGCGATCTGGCCCATGAAGAATGCTCCGAAACCGAATCCCATGACGGCGAGTCCTGTGACAAGGCCTCGCTTATCGGGGAACCAGCGGATCAGCGTTGCGATGGGTGTAACGTAGCAGAAACCGTTTCCGAGGCCGCCGATCAGGCCGTACCCGAGATACAGCACGAACAGGCTTCCCATCTGGTCGGCGAGACCGGAGAGCAGCGTTCCGATTCCGAAAAGTACGCCGCCTGCCGTCGCGACAAATTTCGGTCCTTTCTTGTCCACCAGTGTTCCCCCGAATGCGGCGGCGACACCGACTGTGAACATGAAGATAATGAACGCCATCTGGGTCTCGGTTTCCGCCCATTGGTGCACGCCCATAAGGGGCTTCTTGAAAACGGACCAGGCGTATACGGTGCCGAGGCAGAGCTGCATGATGACGGCAGCTCCCGCTATCAACCAGCGTTTGCTTTCGAGATTTTCCTTATCCATAAATCCTCCAGATCGATTAATGTTCGGCTGTCATGAAATATCCCCTATGTCCCTCAAAGTCAAGGGTATAAAAACAGTTCATATACGACCTCCGCACTTGAATCATCTACGCTAGATTGCTATAAGGCCGATGACGGGGAGAGAATAGATGAATTTCAATCGTGCAGTTGCGATGTTTCTGGTCGGGGGAGCCCTTTTATTAACCGCCGGGTGCGCCGCGGAGCGCGTGCTCGCGCCTTCCCCTCTGCCGCATGTTAAGCCGGATTACGAAAAGGCGGAGTTCTGGGCGGCCAGGCAGCCCGATATCGCCAAAGTAATAGCGGGGGAGGAGCGCATCCGCGAAATCAACAGAGGAGCCCTGCTCCTCGACACCGCCTTGGTCGATATATTTGCCGCCAGGCCTGTAAAGAGGGAAGACCTTCTCGCCTTTTTTTCCCGCCTCCGCGCGGAATACGACCTGAAGACGTTTTACGGCCATTCCAATTTCCCCCTCCGGAGGAATTTTTTCGACGGGGTTTTTGAAGACATGGACCTGGGCTCCCTGCCGGCGGAGGCCGTCCCGGAATATGCACTGGTTGTCCGCGAAACGGACATGCGTGAGATCCCCACGCACGAGATCGGCATGAAGGAGCCGTACGACAACGAATTCGACTATTTTCAGTATTCGCGCCTGGAATGCGGAACTCCCCTGGCCGTGCTTCATTTCAGCCGCGGGCGCAAGTGGTGTTTCGTCCAGGCCTCTTTTGCCAAAGGATGGGTGCAGGCAGCCGATATCGCTTTCGGCCGAATAGAGGACGTCCAGCGTTTCGTGAATTCCCCTCCGCTCGCCGCGATCGGGAACGGAGCGGATGTTTATGCGGATCCCGGTTGGCGCAGGCATGCTTTCCGCCTGCCGATGGGGGCGGCCGTCCCGTACCTCACCTCCGCACCGGAACATTACCGGGTAATGCTTCCCGTCTCCGATGCGAGGGGTAAGCTCCGTTTTCGCGAAGGGTACGTAAAGAACTCGGAACCCGTCAGTGTGGGCTATCTGCCGTACACGACCGAAGGAGTGCTGCGCCAGGCCTTTCTTCTCCGGGGCCAGCCGTACGGGTGGGGCGGGATGTTCGGGGGAAGGGATTGTTCGCGCTTCCTGCGGGACGTCTTCCGCTCGTTCGGAATACAGCTGCCGGTGAACAGCATGCGGCAATCCAATTTTCACCCCGGGAGAAAAAGCCTGGAAGGAATGACGGACGGGGAAAAGAAGGCCGTCCTTCGGGACTTCGAAGGCAGGCCGGCCCTGCTCTATCTGCGAGGGCACATCATGCTCCTGCTGGGGGTTGTGGAAGACCGCGTCTACGCTATCCACAGCACGTGGGCTTACCGGGAGGAAAGCGAGCCCACTCCGCGGGTTTACCATATCGGCGGCGTCGCGGTATCCGACCTGTCTCTCAGAGGCAGCAGCGGGGAAACACTTCTGTCCAGGATAAAAGCGGTAACGCCGATATACTAAAGGGCTAAAGGCGAAGGGCTGAAGGCAAAGGGCAAAGGGCGATGAGTTCTTGTCTGGTAATGCACGGCTGCTTTAACAATCCTTGCGCCTTTAGCCTTTAGCCCCTTAACTTACGAAGTGAGCAGCCAGATAGCGGTGATGCCGAGGACAATCCCGGCAAGCTGCTTGAGGGTCAGGGTCTCCCCGAGGAAAACGGAAGAGAGGATTATAGTAAAAACAATATAGAGAGATGAAATCGGCACAATCAGATTAACCGGGGCATGGCGGAGGGCGCCGTAGAAGAAAAGTGACGAGGTTCCGCCCATAATGCCGCATGCGGCTGCAAAGAGGAGCCCCCTGTTCCAGGCGAACGAGACACGTGGCATGGAAAACAGCAACACGGTGAGCCAGGCGCAGGTCAAAACCGAAAGAGAGGCCGTAAACGCATTCATATAGTTGGTCGTGATCTTTGCGAGCATCGCCCAGACGGCGGAAACTACGAGATAAAGAAAAATCAGCAAGCGCCAGTTGCCGAATATCTCTGCCATGGTCCCCTCCAGTCTGAATGAATAGGCCGGTGAAGAGATCGTTCAGCTCTTCCGGCCGTTTATTAATTGGCTTATCTGCGAGCCGATCCGGTCCAATTCATCCCGGTGCCTGTCTTCGGAGCACTGGCCCCTGTCTATTCTTTCCCTGCTGGAGTCGGAATATGTGATAATTATGCTGACTACGCGCTTGAATCGATGGTCTTCCACATGTCCTCCATAAACATGGACTAAAGGCTAAAGGCAAAAGGCAAAGGATACCTTTTGCCCTTAGCCAAATTCACCTTATTGGTATCTTCAACTTTTTGTTTACATAGAGCGGTGCATTCAGCTTCAGTTTGTTGATTTTCGCGATCTCGGCCACGGTCGTCTTATGCCGGCGGGCGATCAGCTTCAGCGAATCCCCTTTTTTGACGGTGTAAACAACGAACTTTTCTCCGGGCCGTTTTTTCGGGGAGGATGCTGCAGCACGGGCGGCCGCTCCCGAAGCGCGCTCCGTTCTCGGAATTTTGAGCTTCACGCCTATAAAGAGGGGCTTGCCTGGACGGAGGCGGTTGGCTTCCGCCAGTTGCTTAACCGTTATCCTGTACCTGGCTGCTATACCCCCGAGTGATTCGCCTTTTTTGACGACGTGGATAGAAGGCGCCCTCCGGGCGGAATCCTCCGCTTCCGTCCTTCCGTTCTGCTCGGCCACGTAAATCTTTAATTTTGTCCCCGGAGCAGGCGGGCGGTCTTTCCGTTTCAGCTTGTTCAGGCGCACGAGTGCATCCACCGATGTCCCGTGCGCCCGGGCGATTTTCGGGAGAGTGTCCCTCTTCCGCACCTTGTAATGCACCAGGCGCGGCGGAGGACGCGACACGACTTCCTGCCTGGGGAGCTCCAGTCCCGCGGCTCTCGCTTCTTCCCGCTCTTCCTCCTGGACGATATGGATAAGGTCTGAATCGGGTTCGGGATCGCGCAGGTACTCCTGAATGGCTCCCATAATCGCTACGGCCATTTTCTCCCGAAAACGGGAATCCCGCAACAGGGCTTCCTCTTTGGGGTTGGAGATGTACGCTGTTTCGATCAGGACGGAAGGCACATGGGGAGTCTTCAGGACCATGAAAGGAGCCTCCTGGACCCGTTGGGCCTTGACGGGGTTTATCGTCCGCATCTTTTTCAGGACGATATTTCCGAACACCTTTGACAGGTTTATTGTCTCCGTCTGTATCATATGAAGAGTGATCGGATCCGACTCGCCGTTGGCGGGTTCCCCTTCCGAACCGCCGATGATGTCCGCCAGGTTTTCCTGATTTGCGAGGAGGCGGGCGGCTTCGCTGCTGGCGCGTTTCGTCGAGAGGCAATAAACGGACGTTCCCCTGGCCCTCCTGTCCCTGCATGCGTCTGCATGGATGCTGATGAACAGATCCGGCCCGTAGTCTGTCGCTATTTTAAGCCGCTTGCGGAAGGAGGGATAATAATCGCCGGTTCTCGTCAGGAAAGCCCTGTAACCGGGCTTTTTATTCAAATGGTGCTGGAGCCGGCGGGCGATCTTGAGTACCACGTCCTTTTCCATCGTGCGCTTCGGGCCGATCGCGCCGGGATCTTCGCCGCCGTGGCCCGGGTCGATGACGATGATCTTGTCTTTTTTTGAAATTTTGAACCGCTGCCTTTCCGCGCTCTCCTTCTTCTCCAATTCGGGAATCGTGAGATCGATGACGACACGGAAAGGTTTGTCCTGGAATTCGGCAAGTTTGAAAATGTTCGCCTCGGCGCGGCCGGTCAGAAACAGCTCCACCAGGATCTGGTCTTCCCCCGGAGTGGATATCTTGATCTCCGAGATTCCCGGCTCGTCGATTTTTTTTGCCGGCGGCATCCCTTCGGTCAGGGAAGAGGAGCGGAAGAGGATTGAGATCTTCTGATCCCCCTTTGTGACCGAAAACTGCGCATCATCGCTTGTATCAATGACGATGCGTGTATGATCCGATGCCGCCCAATGGCGGATATTCAGGATGTCCGTCGCCCCGCATGGGCCGGGCACGGCGCCGGACATGATCAGGAGGCACGCGGCGACCAGATAGGTTCTGACTGAATGCATGGCGTTCACGAATGAACAGGTCTTTAACAGATTCGGGACCAGAAAACAATATTGTTAAGGGCAAAAGGCAAAGGGCAAAGGGCTAAATGATAAAGGCAAGGGCAACGGGACTGAAACCTTATAATGGAACCCTTTGCCCCGCGCCTCTTGCCTTTTGCCCGTTATGTGAAAATAGTTGACAACATCCTTGCTGATAATATCTAATTACCACTTTAAAATTGACACTGGGATTTATCCAGTCAGCCTTTTGCCCTTATACTTTCGCCCATATCAGGTTTTGAGATGAAGATTTGCGACTTGCTGGAAAAAAAGAGATTCACGCTTTCGTTCGAAGTGTTTCCGCCGGTGCGAGACGGCAGTCTGGATGCGCTTTTCCGGACAATCAGGGAATTGAAAGGACTCAGTCCGGATTTCATCTCCGTGACATACGGGGCCGGAGGCAGTACCCGCGATATGTCTCTCGAGATCGCCTCAAAGGTGAAGAACGAGTACGGCCAGGAAGTTCTGGCCCACCTCACCTGCGTCGACTCGAAAAGAGAGGACATCGGCAGGATCCTTGGGGACTTTCGGAGAGAGGGGATCGAAAATATACTCGCGCTGCGGGGAGATCCCCCGAAAGGCGAAAAAGTCTTTTCTCCGACTCCCGGAGGGTTCGGATACGCCAATGAGCTTGTCGAATTCATTCGCGACCGCAACGATTTCTGCATCGGTGTGGCGGGTTACCCTGAAGGCCATATCGAAGCGCCCGGACTGGATGAGGACATAATTCATCTTAAGCGGAAAGTGGATGCCGGCGCAGACTTCATTATCACTCAGCTGTTCCTCGATAACGGGGATTTTTATCGCTTCCGGGATCTGGCGAGGGCGCGCGGTATCAGTATCCCGATCATTCCGGGTGTCTTTCCGATCCTGAACGTCAAGCAGATACCGCGCATCATCTCGCTCGGAGTGGTGAAGATTCCGAAGGACCTGGAAAGGAAGATAAGCGAACTGGCTGAAAAACCGGAAGAGATGGGAAAATACGGCATAGATTTCGCGATCCGCCAGGTGCAGGACCTGATCCGAAATGAAGTCAGGGGTCTTCATCTGTACAGCATGAACCGGAGCGGGCCGGTCATAAGTATCGTGTCTGCTCTCGGGCTGAAGGCAAAGGACTAAAGGCAAAGGGCAAAGAGCAAAGGGCAAAGGGCAAAGGGCAAAGGGCAAAGGGCTAAGGGCGAAAGGCAAAAGGCTAAGGGCGAAAGGCGAAAGGCAAGGGGAACAATGCCAAAGACGCGGGCTCATAACTTAAGAAAAAGACAAGATCCTCTTATTTGTTCTTTCACCTTTTGCCTTTTGCCTCGTGCCTTTAGCCTGTTGCATGCTTTGGGAAAATGATTTGAAAATTTGGTAGAATGATAGTAGTTATCATCCGTATTTGGGGCGATTAGCTCAGGGGATAGAGCACTGGTCTCCGGAACCAGTGGCCTCGGGTTCGAATCCCGAATCGCCCTCCACTAATTTTGCTCGGAGAATCTCTGATATGCCCAAAATTCCGGTGGACAAGGTTGAACCGGGAATGAAACTGGTGAAGCCTGTTCTGAATAAATCCGGCATGGTTCTCCTTGCCGAAGGCACGGAGCTGACGGAAGTCTGGATAGAGCGGCTCCACAACATGGGGATCGAACAAATCCATGTTGAAGGGCAGTCAAAGCCGCTTGCGCCCAAAGAGCAGGTTCTCGAAGAGCTTTCGCTGCGGTTTAAAGCGGTAAAGGACAAGCCGTACATGAGTACGATAATGAAAGCCGTCCGGGAGCATATTGAAAGCCTGTATGATGGAAGTTAAGCTTCTCCGAGACAAGATAGAACATATCCATACCCTTCCGACGATTCCGGGCGTGCTGAAACGGCTTTCCGGGATTATCGACAATCCCGGCGTGTCGCTTAACGAGATTTCCCATTTCGTCTCCAATGACCCCGCTCTGGCATCGAAGGTCCTCAAGATGGTCAATTCGGCCATTTACGGGTTTCCGGGGCGGATTTCCTCGATAAGTCATGCGGTCATGCTGCTCGGCCTGAATGTCGTGAAAGGACTGCTGCTCGGCGTTTCCGTTCTGGAAGTTATGCAGCAGGCGATGCTCGGGCTTCGCGAGCACTCGATCGGCTGCGCCGTCGCCGCTAAAGTAATAGCCGAGAAGAAGGGAATCAAGGAGCCGGACGAGATATCGGTTGCCGGACTTCTGCACGATATAGGCAAAGTGATTCTCATCCTCGAATTTCCCCGGGAATACCAGAAGGCCCTGGGAGACGCGGCCGAAAAAGGGATCAGCATCGCAGAGGCGGAAGTGCTGACGTTTCCGGAGTCTCACGCGCGGGTGGGAAGCTGGCTGGCGGAAAAGTGGCATTTCCCGAAATCCCTGGTGGAGATCATTGAAAATCATCACAAACCGGAAAACTCACGCATCGTGCCGGTCGAGACGGCGATCGTCCACGTTTCCGACGTCCTGATCCGGGCAAGGGGAATCGGATTTCCCGGGGACTCGTTTGTTTATCCGGTCAGCCAGTCGGCTTTTGAAAAACTGGCGCTTTCGGAATCGGATCTTCGCGAAATATTGAAAATTATCGAGCACTCCATAGAGTCTACCCAGGAAATCTACAGCGAAGAATGAAGCAGATACTGATCATCTCCGATGATTTCGTCCTGGCGAGTGATGTTGAGAAGCTGCTTCTGCAGCGTTATAGTACAAGAATCTTTCCCAATATCCAGGCAGCCCTTGATTCCATTTACGAATCCGTGCCGAATCTCGTTGTCGTCGAAATGAAGAAAGGGGATCCCGAAACGGAGATTCTGGTCAGGAATCTCAAGGAAGAGCCCCTCTTCAGCCAGCTCCCCATCCTGGCCATACTACAGGGCGGTTACGAATCCAGGGAGTGGGACGGTCTTCTCATTGACGACTTTATCAGGAAAGAAGATATAAAGCAGGAAATGTCCGCACGCGCCGATCTTTGCGTTTCGCGATCGGAAAGGATTGTCGAGATAAACCCCCTGACGAGGCTTCCCGGAAACATCACTATCCAGCGCCAGATACAGGACCGCCTGGACAGGAACGAGTCTTTTGCTCTCGCTTACGCTGATATAGATTTTTTCAAGCCTTTCAACGACAAGTACGGATTCGGCAGGGGGGATGAGGTGCTCCGGATAACGGGGAGGATCATCCTCAATATGGTCAAGAATATGCGGTCCCGCAGGAGCTTTGTCGGCCACATCGGCGGGGACGACTTCATCTATATTCTGGAGACGGACCTGATCGAAAGGGTCTCCATGGAAATAGTAAAGGCTTTCGACGAGATCATTCCGACCTTTTACGATTCCGAAGATCGCCAGAGGGGTTTCATCCAGTCCCGGGACCGCCAGGGAAACCGCCTCGATTTTCCCTTCATGTGTCTTTCAGTCGGTATTACGGATACAATGGCAGGCCCTTTCCGCCATTACGGCGAAATGACGGAAGCCGCGACCGACATGAAGAAATACGCCAAACAGTCCAGGGACAGCTGCTATAAAATCGACCAGAGGCGGTCCGCCTCTTAAAAGACCGAAGATGCGAAATTGCGAAGATGCGAGGATAGGTGGGCTTTATATCGCCTAAACTCTTCATATTTCGACTCTCATCTCCCGATTCAACTCCTTTTCATCATTTGAATTTCCATCTATTGATTTTTCCGGCTACGTTCTGTAAACCTTTCCTATCCTCGTAACTTCGTATCTCCCGACTTGATTTTCAGCTCCGGATTCCAGAGTTACCTTCCAGATTAGAGCATCTACTCTCCGCAGATCTACGCCTTCCTATCTTCGCAACTTCGCATCTTCTCATCTTCGTTCCTTTCAGAGTCAGGTAATTGGAACAAGAAAATCAGGAATAGCGCAGTGGACAATCCGGCTTGGCAGCCGCCAGAATGACATTGTTTCCCTGGCGAAAAGCTGCGCGGATCACGATCGAATACCTTCGCCATGAGTCGAACTTCGAGGTTTGACGATGGATCTGCAGCAATGGCTGGGAAGACTCCGCCAGGCCCGTTTTCGCATCCAATCCATGCGGGAAGAAGGCGCTCTGCCCCCCGGATCCCTTGACGACATAGAACATGCCATTGAGGAACTGGCCGGCGCAGCGGATGAGGTCCTGCGCGCGGAAACGGAGTGCCGGGAACTGGAATTCCGCACACTCGCGGAAAACACGCCCGACCTGATCGCACGGATAGACCGCGGTTTCCGCTTCCTGTTCGTCAACCCCGCCCTGGCGGAAGCGAGCAGGATGCAGCCCGATCAGCTTGCCGGCCGCAGATGGCGCGAGATCGGCTGGCCTCCGGGCATTCTCGACTTCTGGGAAAATGTCCTGGCGCGCGTGTTTCGGAACGGAAGGGGGGAGACGGTGGAATTCGAGTACCCCCCCGACCAGAATGGGAAGTTCTATCATGTCCGCATCGTGCCGGAATACGACGAGGCGGGCGATGTGTCTTCCGTCCTGATCATCGCCCGCGACATTACCGAGAGGAAAGAGGCCGAAGACGCCCTGCGGGAGAGCGAGAGCCGGCTGCGCGTTGTAATCGAGAATTCCCCGGATCAGCTTTTTCAGCAGGACAGCAATCTCCGTTACACATGGGTTGCCGAGGCCCGCATGGAGGGGTTTCCCGAAATGCAGCCGGGGATGACGGATGCCGACCTTTTCCCGACCGAAGAGGCCGGGTTCATTACCTCGGTGAAGAGAAAAGTGATCGAGACAGGCGAGGGGAGCCGGGTGGAGCTGCGCTTCACGCAGCATGGGCAGGAGAAATACTTCGACGCATTTTTTGAGCCGTTGCGGGATCCGCGGGGAAAAATTTCCGGAATCATAGGATACGTGCGGGACATCACCGAACGGAAGCAGGCCCAGCGGATGCTGGAAGAAAGCGAGCGGAGGTACCTCGAGCTCAGCATCACGGATTCCCTTACCGGGCTCCATAACCTCCGCTACTTCTATGAAAGAGTTAAAGAGGAGATCGAGCGCGTAAACCGCTACCATTTCCCGCTCTGCGTTCTGATGCTCGACATAGACAATTTCAAATCAATCAACGACCGGTACGGCCACGCCCAGGGCGATTTCGCTTTGTACCGGGCGGCGGAAATCATCCGCAGCCACATCCGTCAGGTTGACTCGGCTTACCGGTACGGCGGGGAAGAGTTCATGGTGATACTGCCGGAAACGGAAAGCGAAGACGCCATCCAGGTTGCCGAGCGGATCCGAATCAGCTTCCGGACGGAGGACTTTTCCCCCAAGATGGACGCAAAACTCCACCTGACGGTCAGTATCGGAGTGGCCAAGTATTTTCCGAAAGAGGACCTGATCTCTTTTCTGAGGAGAGTGGACGAGAACATGTACATCGCCAAATCACAGGGGAAGGACCGGGTGTTTTTCCAGGAAGGAGGCGCAGAAACGGGCTTTCTGATGTAGCGGAAAAAATCCCGGCGCAGGCGCAGGCCGCAGTTCATTTCCGGAATCAATTGCGGGAGAATAAAATGAAAATCCTCCTTACGGGCGCACGGGGAATGCTTGCCCACGACGTGGCGCGCGTCCTTGAAAGAAACAATCACCTGGTCGTCAAGACCGATATCCAGCAAGGCGCCGATGATTGATGTTATCCTGCTCATGCTCCTGCAGGGCGGACGCGTCCGAAATCGAGGGCCCGCCTGCGGAGCCGAATCCTTCAGAGTTCCCGTAAATAGAGGGATTCCCGCCGAAAAAGACTTGATTTCCTTTCCCATTTATTATAAGTAACCAAGTTCCAAAATCACATCAGGACTCCTTGCCCGGGTTTCCATGCCCGGGATATAGAGCCGAGAGGAGGTCAGATTTGAAACGTTACGATATTATATTCATTATCCAGGCCGACCTGCCCAGGGAGGAAATCGAGAGCCTGATCGAGAACTACAGAAGTTCCGTCGGGGATCTCAAGGGAATCCCGATCAAAGTTGAAAAATGGGGCGCCAAGAGGCTTGCTTACCGGGTCAATAAACAGATCCGGGGTTTTTATGTCCTTTTCGATGTCGTCGGCGAACCCGCCCTTGTGGGTGAGCTCGAACGAAGGTTCAAGTACGATGACAAGATCCTCCGTTACCTGACGGTCCGGAAGGCCGATTCCGTCGACCTGAAGGAGATCGAAAAGGAAATCGCCGGGACGAAAGAGGAAAAGACGGAAGAAGCCAGGGAAGCGGCCGAACCGGGGGAAGCGGAAAAAGAAAATCCCCGGGCGGAGGATAGCAACCGTAAAAGGCCCGGCAGGAAAAAGGCCTCGGAGGAGGCTAAACCATCTGAAGCAACAACGGGGGCGGAGTAATGGCCTATACGAGATCTTCTGAAAGAAGGCAGGAAAGAAGGGTTTACCATCGCAGGAAAGTCTGCAGGTTCTGTACGGATTCCAATATGAAAATCGATTACAAGGACCCGGGAACTTTAAAATACTTTGTCTCGGAACGGGGAAAAATCATTCCAAGGCGGATTACGGGCAATTGCGCCGGACATCAGCGGGAACTGACAATTGCCGTCAAAAGGGCGAGAGCCATTGCTCTGCTGCCTTTTGCCGTATCCGAGAGTTGATGGTTGTAGATGCTGATTGATTCTTTACGTGACTGGGTCCGCAAGGAGGAAACGAGCCCGGGCTGGTGGAAAGAGCTGGCGGCGGGCGTTGCGATAACGACGCTGGTCTTCCTGGCCTCGATTTTTACCCCCGAAGCGGGTATTCTGATCGGGGTGTTTGCGCCCGTTCCGGTTATCTATTACGCCAGGTCGGGGCGGATGCAGGGGACGGCGGTATTCCTGCTCGCCCTGCTTATCAGCCTTGTGTTCCTCAATCAGGCGGACAGAACGGCATCTCTGCCTCTCCTGTTCATCTGGGGGGCTTTCGGACTTGTCATCTCCGAAATGCTGAAGAAGAACTATGCAATCGAAAAGACGATCTTCTATTCCGCACTGATCGTATTTTCGATGATGGTTGTTTTTCTGCTGTCATACAGCCTGCAACTGGGAGAAGACCCCTGGACCCTCGTGGAACGGACGATCTCCCAGGGCATAAGGGACATCGTCGACGCCTACTCGAAAGCTGGAATCGCCACGGACCAGGCCGATCTCCTCAAAAGCCATATTGGACGGATTTCGAAATTCGTTTATTACATAAGCCCGGCGCTTGCCGTGATCGCTACGGTCTTTCTGGCCTGGCTCAATCTGATGGCGGCTAAAATCATCTTCGCAAGGCGGGGTATCTCGTTCCCCGACTTCGGCGACCTCTGCTGCTGGAAAATACCGGACAAGATGGTCTGGTTTGTGATCGCCGCGGGGGCGCTGATTCTGGTTCCGTCGGACAGGCTAAGGATCGCCGGGATAAACCTGCTGATCATTTTTCTGTTCATATACATGTTCCAGGGTTTGTCCATAATCCAGTTCTTCTTCAAAAAGAAGGCCGTTCCGGCTTTTCTGCGCGGCGCGTTCTATTTTCTTCTGTTTGCCCAGCATTTTCTCGTAATACTGGTGATCGCACTCGGCTTTTTTGATATCTGGGTCGATCTGAGGAAAATGAACAGCGGAATGGGGCTGTCCGCCGAGAAGGGTGAATCTGAGTAAGGAGGCCGTATCTTCATGAAAGTTATTTTGAAATCTGATTTCGAGTCCCTGGGGAAGATGGGCGACGTGGTCAGGGTTTCCGACGGTTACGCCAGAAACTTCCTTATACCCAAGGGGTTTGCGGCGGAAGCGAGCGACAGGAATATAAGGACGCTGGATCATCAGAAACAGGTCATTGCCAAGAAAGCCGAGAAAGAGAAGAGGAAAGCCGAAGAGACGCAGGAAAAACTGAAAGATTTCTCGTGCACCATATACCGGCGCAGCGGAGACCAGAATAAGCTTTTCGGGTCCGTTTCGTCGAAGGATATAGAAAAAGCGCTGGCTGATCAGGGGATCAGGATCGAACGCAAGGATATCGTAATAGAAGAGCCGATCCGCACGCTGGGTGATTATACAATCAAAGTAAAGCTGTATCCCGGTATGACCGCAAGTGTTTCCCTGAAAGTAGCCGAAGAGCAGCAATGAGATGCCCGCCGTAAAGGATATCGATCCTTCGCTGTTGAAGCTGCCGCCGCAGAACCTGGAGGCGGAGCAATCCGTCCTCGGAGGCGTATTGCTGGACAACCAGGCGCTCAATACCGTGCTTGAGCTCCTGACCATTGATGATTTCTACAGCGAATCCCACCGGAAGATATTCGCGGCCGTCCTCGATCTCTCCGAAAGGAGGGAGCCTTGCGACCTGGTCACCCTCAGCGACGCCCTGAGAAACAGGAACCAGCTTGAACAGGCAGGAAACGCAGCGTACCTTGCCTCTCTGGTGGATTCAGTCCCCTCGGCGGCCAATATCACCTATTACTGCCGGATCGTCAAACAGAAGTCGATCCTGCGCAGGCTGATCGGCACCGCAACGGAGATCCTGAACAAAAGCTACAGCCCCGGCGCTGAAATAGATCAGGTCCTGGACGAAGCCGAGCAATCCATATTCGAAATCTCCCAGAACAAAATCCGGCCTTCATTCTATCCGATGAAGGAGATCATCAAGGAAAGCTTCAAGTCCATAGAGCGCCTTTTTGAAAGGAAAGACCTCATCACGGGAGTCCCGACCGGGTTCGAAAAGCTGGACGAGTTGACCTCGGGACTCCAGAACTCGGACCTGATCGTCATCGCGGGGCGGCCCAGCATGGGGAAGACGGCATTTGCGCTCAATATCGCGCAGCATGCGGCCATTCAGGACGGAACGCCCGTCGCCATCTTTTCCCTCGAAATGGCCAAGGAGCAGATAGCGCTCAGGATGCTTTCTTCCGAGGCGCGGGTGGATTCGCAGCGGATCCGGAAAGGATTCCTGGGCGAGACGGATTGGCCCAAACTGACCACTGCGGCCGGGAATCTTTCCGAGACGCGGATATTCATCGATGATACTCCGGCGATAAGCGTTCTGGAAATGAAAGCGAAATCGAGGCGTCTCAAGGCGGAATCCGGCCTCGGTCTGATTATTCTCGATTACCTGCAGCTGATGCGCGGAACCGACGGGCGGGAAAGCCGGGAGCAGGAGATCTCCGAAATCAGCCGCTCCCTCAAGGCTCTGGCCAAGGAGTTGAGCATTCCGGTCGTGGCGCTCTCTCAGCTGAACCGCAAGGTGGAAGACCGCACAAACCGGCGGCCCCAGATGGCCGACCTGCGAGAGTCCGGCGCCATCGAGCAGGACGCGGACGTTATCCTGTTTCTGTACCGGGACGAGGTCTACAACAAGTCGGAGGACAATCCGGAAAAGGGGATAGCCGAGGTGATTATCGGAAAGCAGAGGAACGGGCCCACCGGCACGGTCAAAGTCGCATTTCTGGAAAAATACACCCGGTTTGAGAATCTGGCCGTTCAGGGCGAACGCTATTAAGAAGCTGAGATAAAGAAACCGCAGAAATTAAAAAAGGGCAGCGGTTCAGATTGCTGCCCTTTTTACATTTCAGGTTTAAAAATTAAATCAGATCACAAGAAAGTCAAAGCACATGTGATCTTTCGGGATAAGTTGATACCTGAGACTTGAAACTTACGAAGGTAAGAGTTTCGGTTCCGTCCCCCAGTATATTATTCCTTCCCTCATTTTCCGGAGCGCGTCTTTTTCTATCTGCCTTGCCCTTTCCCGGGTGATTTTGAACCTTTCTCCTATTTCCTGGAGCGTTTCCGGCTCATCCGCCATTACCCGGTTTATCACGATATACCGTTCCCGTTCGTTGAGCCGGCTGAGCGCCCCGGCAATGTTCATTCGGACCAGTTCGTTGTCCTGCTTGCGGATCAGGATATCCTCCTGGTTTTCACCCTGATACATCAGGTGGTCGAGGTACTTGGATTCACCCTCCTCATTTATGCTTGCATCAAGGGAAAGGTCCCGGTTCGTCATCCGCAGGTCCATTTCCTCGATTTCGGATTCCCGTACGTTCAGGGCCTCAGCGATCTCGGCGAACTCGGGGTTCCGGGAAGACATGTTCTTCAGCTTCTTCTTGGTCTGGTTCAGCTTGAAAAAAAGCCTTCTCTGGGCCTGGGTTGTCCCGATTTTGACCAGACTCCACGATTTGATAATGAAGTTCTGAATGTATGCACGAATCCACCATACGGCATATGAGATCAGGCGATAACCCTTATAGGGGTTGAACTTTTTCACCGCGTGCATCAGGCCGATATTGCCTTCCTGGATCAGATCGATCAGTTTGACCCCGTAATTCCGGTACTCGTGGGCTATTTTGACGACAAATCTCAGATTGGAAGTAACGAGTTTCTCTGCGGCTTCCAGGGAATGATTCTTCGTGAACCGGACGGCCAGATCGAATTCCTCCTCGCTCGATAGAATCGGGATGGAATTGACGTGAGCCATGTAGACGTCGAGGGCGCTGGTAACTACAAGTTCGTTGTGTTTCATGCCTTCGAATTATAAGTTGTTTCCGGGCCAGGGTCAAGCGTGATTAAGGAAAACCCTTTTCTCAATGGGTATTTGCCTTTCTTGACAGTCGAAAGACCATGTTTAATTTATGTCCATCGGGTCCATTTGCGTCCATAGCGTCTAGTGGGTCTGTTGGGTCCATTGGGTCTAACGAACGCCACAGATGCAAGAGACGCAAAGGACGCCACAGACGCAAAGAACGCGATAGACGCAAAGGACGCAAGTGACTCCGGATAAATTAAGCAGCATGATAATGGATTTTGCCTTCAATCTGGCTGAGGAGAGCCGGGCAAAGATCCTCCTTTATGCCGATGCGTTTCAGGACTTGTCGGCTGTCGGCAAGATAGAGTCAAGGGTCGAGATTATACTGGCTACAAGGTACGACACCGGGATCCCGGATGAAATTCTGAAAATGGGAACGGTACTGAAAATTCCCAATCTTAAGCTGACGAGAGCGGGCATGATCAAGATCGCCGTTACGAAGGCTATCGCCATGGGTATTCTGTCCAAGGGGGACACGGTAGTCTGCCTGACCGGCATTCCGAAATTCGGATACCTGGACAATATGGTGATGATAGACGTGGGCAAGGAGTTTGAAATCCTCACGTCCCAGAACATTACGGGAATTTTCGCGGGCATTCAGCCGGAGGTTTTCGAGGCGGTCCTGAATATCGCGCTGGAGCTGGGCGCACAGGGCAGGGAGGGCCGGTCCGTCGGAACGATATTCATTATCGGGGATCACGAAAAAGTGCTTCAGTACGCCCGGCAGATAATAATGAACCCGTTCGCCGGATATCCGGAGGAGGAAAGGAATATTCTCAATCCCTCCCTCAAGGAAACAATTCGAGAGTTTTCCGCGCTTGACGGGGCTTTCATCATAAAAGAAAACGGGGTTGTCGTTACCGCCGGAACTCATCTCAGCGCGGCGCTGGAGAGCAAGGATTTCCCCAAGGGCCTGGGCAGCCGTCACATAGCGGCAGCCGGAACCACGGCCGTGACGGATTCAGTAGCCATTGTAGTTTCGGAATCGACGGGAACCGTGCGCGTCTTCAGTAAGGGCAAAGTGTTTGTAAGCATCGAAAAGCCCTTTGAATAATGAGAGGTTAAAATGAGATTCGAAAAATTTACTTTAAAGGTTCAGGAAGCGCTGAGCGAGGGCCAGAAACTGGCTGAGTCGCTCGGACATCAGGGTATGGACGTGGAGCATGTCCTTATGGCGCTGTTGAGGCAGCCTGAAGGAATCGTGCCCGACATCCTGGAGAGGCTCGGGGCGGATTACCGTAGAATTGAACGGGAAGTGGAAAACGTCCTTCAGAGGCAGCCAAAGGTGTCCGGGATGCCTTCCGGGCAAACGTATATTACCCCGCAGCTGAAAAACGTCCTCGATTCGGCCGTTGCCGAAGCCGGCCGCCTCTCGGATGAATATGTAAGCGTGGAGCATATCCTGATCGCCATAGCGGATGAGAAGCTCGGCGCCGCGCCGCAGATCCTCAAATCGGCGGGCGTTACCAAAGACGCCGTTTTCAAGGTGCTGGTGGATATCAGGGGAAGCCAGCGCGTCACCGATCCTAATCCCGAAGAGAAGTACCAGGCGCTGAAGCGGTATGCGCGCGATTTTAACGAACTCGCGAAAAAGGGTTTTTTCGATCCGGTAATCGGGCGAAACGAGGAAATCAGGCGGATCATCCAGGTGCTTTCCCGCAGGACGAAAAACAATCCCGTTCTCATCGGCGAGCCCGGCGTGGGCAAAACGGCCATCGTCGAAGGTCTCGCCCAGCGGATCGTGAATGGCGACGTCCCGGAGAGCCTCAAAAACAAAAGGGTGGTCTCGCTGGATATGGGAGCCCTTATCGCCGGAGCGAAATACCGCGGCGAGTTCGAAGACAGGCTGAAGGCGGTCCTGAAGGAAGTGGTTGCCGCCCAGGGAGAGATTATCCTCTTCATCGATGAGATCCATACCGTCGTCGGGGCGGGTGCCGCCGAGGGGGCCGTGGATGCTTCCAACATGCTGAAGCCGGCCCTGGCGCGTGGCGATCTCCGCTGCGTCGGCGCCACCACCCTGAACGAGTACCGCAAATACATCGAAAAAGATGCAGCCCTGGAGCGCAGGTTCCAGCCGGTGATGGTAAAAGAGCCCACAGTGGAAGACACCATTGCGATCCTGCGCGGTTTGAAGGAGCGCTACGAAGTCCATCATGGAGTCCGGATTCTGGATTCCGCCATTATCGCCGCCGCGACCCTTTCAAACCGCTATATCAGCGACCGCTTCCTGCCCGACAAGGCCGTGGACCTTATCGACGAAGCGGCGTCGCGCCTGAGAATAGAGCTGGACAGCATGCCGGCCGAAATCGACGCCATCGACCGGAGGATCATCCAGCTGGAGATCGAGAAACAGTCGCTCAAAGACGATACCGACCGCACGTCACGGGAGCGGCTCGACAAGATCAATCAGGAGCTTGCCGAGCTGAAGGAGTCCAAAGACCGCATGATGCTGCACTGGTCCAACGAAAAGGAATCAATCCGGAAGATACAGGCGACCAAGAGCAGGATCGAGGAGCTTAAAACGGAGGAGATGAACGCCCAGAGGGACGGCAACCTGGCCAAAGCGGCGGAGATCCGGTACGGTAAGCTCGTGGAGCTGAACCGCGAACTGGAAGCGCAGCATGCAAAGCTCGCTGAAGTCCAGAAAGACCGGCGGATGTTGAAGGAAGAGGTCGATGCCGAGGACGTGGCGGAAGTCGTTGCCAAATGGACGGGCATTCCGGTTTCCCGCATGATGGAAAGCGACGTGGAGAAGCTGATCCGAATGGAGGACAGTCTCAAACAGCGGGTCATCGGCCAGGATGAAGCAATTGCGGCCGTATCGAATGCGCTGCGCAGGGCCCGTTCCGGCCTCCAGGACCCGAACCGGCCGATAGGGTCATTCATCTTCATGGGGCCGACAGGGGTCGGCAAGACCGAGCTGGCGAGGGCTCTGGCCGGGTTCATGTTCAATGACGAGCAGGCGATGATACGGATAGACATGTCCGAGTATATGGAAAAACATTCGGTGGCGCGGCTGATCGGGGCTCCCCCGGGATATGTCGGGTACGAGGAGGGCGGGTTTCTCACCGAATCAGTCAGAAGAAAACCCTACTCCGTTCTTCTCTTCGACGAAATAGAGAAAGCCCATCCCGACGTCTTCAATATCCTCCTGCAGATACTCGAAGACGGGAGGCTGACCGACGGGCACGGGAGGACGGTGAACTTCAAAAACACCATCGTGATCATGACCTCCAACATCGGCAGCGAATGGATCCAGAATTTCGCTATCGGAGAAGAGGAGAGACGCCTCCGGACGCTGGATGCCCTGAGGAGCACTTTCAGGCCCGAGTTTCTCAACAGGGTTGACGATATAATCATCTTCCGGTCGCTGACGATAAGCGATATCGACCGGATTATAAACATCCAGATCGGGTTGCTGCAGAAAAGGCTTTCAGAAAAGGGGATTACTCTTGAGTTGACAGAGAAGGCGAAGAACTATATCTCTAAAGTGGGATACAGTCCATCTTACGGCGCCAGGCCCCTCCGCCGGTCGCTGCAGAAGCTGGTCCAGGATAATCTTGCGATGAAGCTGCTCGAAGGTACGTTCGGGGACGGGGATCGCGTGATTGTGGATATCAACGACCGCGGCGAAGTCGAATTCCGGAAAGCGGCCTGAACAATATAGAAGCTGAGAGGTTGAGAAGCTGAGAAACGGAAAAGATGGGCTCCAGGGTCTTAATGGAGTCCATCTTTTAATATTCATTATTTAGGACCGAGCAGGGGTAAAGTAAAACCCAAGGAATAAGTAAAAAGTAGGCGTATTCACTTGACTTTTCAGGATATTTTAAGTGTGAACTGTGAACTGGAGACTGTGAACTTCAGGCCCCTTGAGTTTTTTTTGATTTCAGACGATAATTACATGATGGAGGATAGATATATGAATACCGTAAAAACAGCCCTGCTTCTGGGCAGTCTTACCGGGCTCCTGATGCTGATCGGCGGTTATTTCGGAGGGCAGCAAGGAGTCGTGATCGCCTTTTTCTTCGCGGCAATCATGAATTTCGCAAGCTACTGGTTTTCGGACAAAATAGTCCTCAAGATGTACGGCGCGAAGGAAGTGTCCGAAAGTGAAAATCCGGAAATATACGGCATTGTCCGAAAGCTCGCGCTTAAGGCCGGATTGCCGGTGCCGAGAGTATATATAATTCAGTCGGACAGCCCCAATGCCTTCGCTACGGGAAGGAACGAAAAACATGCGGTTGTGGCGGTGACGGACAGCATCCTGCGCATACTCAACCGTGATGAGCTGGAAGGCGTGCTTGCGCACGAACTGGCCCATATAAAGGACAAGGATATTCTGATAAGCTCCATCGCGGCGACGCTGGCGGGGGCCGTGATGATGCTGGCTAGCATGGCCAAGTGGTCGGCGATTTTCGGAGTCGGCAGGGATGACGATGACCGGGGCGGGATGATCGGACTGATCGCGATGGCGATTCTGGCCCCGATCGCGGCGATGCTGGTCCAGATGGCGATCTCGCGCTCGCGGGAATATCTTGCTGACGAAGAAGGCGCCCGGGTTTCCGGAAAACCGTTCGGATTGGCCAGCGCACTGGAGAAGCTCTCCCGGGCATCCCAGATCGCTCCGATGGACGCCAGCCCCTCAACGGCTCATATGTTTATAGTTAATCCCCTGGCGGGGGTTTCTTTTTCCAGCCTGTTCAGTACGCACCCTCCCATAGAAGAGAGGGTTGCCAGGCTGAGAAGAATGACTCCCCGTTGACGGGGCGACAGGGGGGTCTTTGGCCCCTTTATTCGCATCTTCACGAAGGGACATTACAGTGGCCCGCAAGACGGTCTTGATCTCGATTCTGGTGGCTGTCCTTGCCGTACCGATCGCGGGGGAGTCCGTCTGTTATGCCGATATTTACCGTTACGTGGACGACAATGGAGTCATTCACCTGACGAATGTTCCGATGCACGGAAAATTCCGTCTTTGGCTCCGGGAGGTCAAACCCGGCCGGACCGCGAAGAACTCCTCCCGTTCCGCGCGCTCGAGCAGCGCCGAATTCAATACCCTCATCATGAAAGCGGCGGATATTCACGGCATCGATTCGGCTTTGATCAAGGCCGTGATAAAGGCTGAATCGGATTTCGATCACCTTGCCATATCCAGGGCGGGAGCCATGGGACTGATGCAGCTTATGCCGGGCACCGCAGACTCGTACCGCGTCGACGACACTTTTGACCCCTGGAGCAATATTGACGGGGGCGTGCGCTATCTCAAATATCTCCTGGACCAGTACCGGGGGAACCTTCCTCTTGCTCTTGCGGCCTACAATGCCGGAGAGGCGTCCGTATCCAAATACAACAACCGTATCCCACCCTATCAGGAAACACAGACTTATGTGCGCCGGGTTCTCAATTATCTGAAACATTACCGGAACCAGAACCGCAGTATTCAATTCGAATAGTCCTGAATTAAACTCCGGGAGGGCTCGTATGTCAGACGAAAAGAACGATAAGGGTTTTGTCGTAAAGGACAGGCGTCAATTCGATTCATCGGGGGCGATGAGGGAAGATGATGAATCCCGTGCCGGAAAGGAGCAGCCGCCGCGGGAGGAAAAAGCAGGCCGGAAGCCGGAAAGTAAAGAAAGCAGCATCGTTCCGGAAATCAACTTTTCAAATTTTATCCTCTCCCTGGGAACCTCGGTCGTTTTCCATTTCGGCGATATACCCGATCCGGTGACCAAAAAAGCGGAGAGAAACCTCGATGCGGCCAAGCAGTCGATAGACATCATAAGCATGCTTGAGGAAAAGACGAGGGGAAACCTTGACGAGCACGAAAAAAAATTGATGACGGAACTCCTTTATGAGCTGAGGATGCGGTACGTGCGAGAGAAGGAAAAGGGATGATAATCCGGAAATCCCCGGCAAAAATAAATCTGTACCTCGAAGTACTGGGAAAAAGGCGGGACGGATATCACGAGATCGCATCTCTCATGCAGGAAATCAGCCTCTGCGATGAGATGGTTTTCCTGCCGGGAGGACGGGACATAAGATTGAATTGCCCGGGCGGGATTCTGCCTGAAGACGGAAGGAACCTCGTATTCAAGGCGGCCTCCCTGCTGTTCTCCCATGTCGGCGCATCGCCGGGCATAGAAATCGAGATCAGGAAAAACATCCCGCTTGCCGCCGGTCTCGGCGGCGGCAGCTCCAACGCGGCTACCGCCCTTAAGGCTCTCAACGAGATATTCGACTTCGGTTTGGGGCCGGAAGACCTGGCGAAAATCGGGGTGAAAACCGGCGCGGACGTCCCCTTTTTCATCCTTGGAAAGGCGGCCTGGGCCCTCGGCATCGGGGAGAAGCTTCTGCCCGCCGAAGACGTTCCTCCGATGTGGCTTGTCCTGGTCAATCCGGGATTCGAAGTATCTACCAGGGAGGTCTACCAAGGGCTTAATTTGGGATTGACAAAAGATATTATCCAGTTTAGCATCCCCAGGTTTTTGACATTGCAAGATTTGGCGGGAGGACTCCGGAATGATCTCGAGCGGGTCACGTTGAGAAATCATCCGGAATTGCTCGATATCAAGAAGAGTTTAGTGCGGCACGGCGCCCTCGGAGCGCTGATGTCGGGGAGCGGTCCCACAGTTTTCGGCGTTTTCGCCGAAAAGGAGCAGGCGGAAGCAGCCGGAATTGCCATGAGATCGGAGGGGGCGTCGGTTTGGACCGTTCGCTCCACCTGATCCCGGAGTTCGGCAGAAAACAGGTTTCGTCGGAGGCACGAATCCTCCCGCCCCAGCCGACTTTCGACAGATCTACAGAGGATTTGAAGATGCTCGAGAGAATGAGGATTTTTTCCGGTAATTCCAATCCGGAACTGGCGAAGAAGATCTGCGATAAACTGGGCATAGCTTTGGGAAGAGCCAATGTGGCGACATTCAGCGACGGTGAGACCCGGGTGGAAATCAACGAAAACGTCCGGGGGATGGACGTGTTTATTGTCCAGTCCACCTGCCCGCCGGTGAACAACAACTGCATGGAACTGCTTATCCTCATGGATGCCATGAAGAGGGCCTCCGCGGACAGGATCACCGCAGTCATACCCTATTATGGTTACGCCAGGCAGGACAGGAAAGTGGCCCCCCGCGCGCCGATCACCGCAAAGCTCGTGGCCGATCTGATAACCACGGCGGGCGCCAACAGGGTCCTCGCCATGGACCTCCATGCCGGGCAGATACAGGGTTTTTTCAACATCCCCGTGGACAACCTCTTTGCGACGCCGGTCCTGCTCGATTATGTCAAGCGGGCCTATTCTTCCGAGAACATGGTCATCGTCTCGCCCGATACCGGCGGCGTCGAGCGCGCCAGGGCCTTCGCCAAAAGGGTGGGAGCTACCCTTGCCATTATCGACAAGAGGCGGGAGGGGCCGAATGAGTCCCAGGTCATGAACATCATCGGAAACGTGAAAGGGAAAAAGGTCATCATCCTTGACGACATGATCGATACGGCGGGAACAGTCGTCCAGGGCGCTGAAGCCCTGGCCCGCGATGGGGCTGTCGAAGTATCCGTTTGCGCCACGCACGCCGTCCTTTCCGGACCGGCTATTGACCGGATAAACTCATCCGAAGTAAAAGAGGTGATCGTAACGGATACGATCCCGCAGATGATTATAACGGAACAATGCAAGAAACTGAAAATACTCTCGGTCGCTGTGCATCTGAGCGAGGCGGTGAGAAGAATATACTACAATGATTCCGTAAGCTCGCTTTTTGTTTGAGAAAAAAAAGAGATACAGTCAGGAGGCCTTACATAATGGAAACCATGGAATTAAGTGTAAACATTCGGAAGGAGTCCGGAAAAGGACCCGCCCGGCGGCTGAGGGCCGGTGGAAGGGTGCCGGCGGTTTTCTACGGTTCCGGAACCGATTCGATAAGCATTTCCGTCAGCACGGAAGAGCTCCTGGATTTTCTGAAGGAGAGAAAAGAAAGCGTTTTCGTAAAACTCATGATCGAAGACGGGAAGAATCGCACTGAGAAGCTGGCCATGATCAAGGAACTGCAGACTTCTCCGGTGACGAGAAGCCCTTACCACGTCGATTTTTACGAAGTCCGCATGGACCATAAAATCACTCTCGGCATCCCCATTCATATCATCGGCACTCCGGCCGGGGTGGAAATGGGAGGTGAGCTGCACCATTTGAAAAGGGACCTCAATATTGCCGGACTCCCTTCTGTTATGCCGGAGTCCGTTGAAGTTGATGTGAGCGGTCTCGGAATAGGCGACACGGTCATGGTGGGCGACATAAAATTGCCGGAAGGGGTCGAAGCCCTCGATGCGCCGGACATAGCCGTCGCCACCGTATCCGCGACGCGGGTAACCGTGGAGGAAGCGCCTCCCGAAGAAGGAGAGGAACAGAAGGAGCCGGAGGTTATTACCGCGAAGGAAAAGGAAGAATAAATCAGACTTCCTTACAAATTTTTATCACCAAGGGCCCCGGGCAGGGGCCTTTTTTTTTGTCCGTGAGGTCATAGGTAATGGGTTATGGGTTATAGGCTGGTATAACAATCCTCATCGAATCAAATTCCCTTATCAGTTACCCATAACCCCTGACCTATGACCCATAACCCGTTTTATTACAGTTTTATATTGCAAATTACGATAACTACTGCTAATCAGCGCACAATCCACCAGCGAGGGAATGTTGTATATAATCATCGGGCTTGGCAATCCCGGAGGCCGCTACTGCCTGACCAGGCATAACCTGGGGTTCATGGTAGTGGACGAACTGGCGCGCAGGTATGCGATTCAGACCGCCAGGAAGAAGTTCCGGGCCGAGGTGGGCGAGGGCGCCATCGAGGGAGCCAAAGCCGTTCTCATCAAACCGCATACGTATATGAACCTGTGCGGCCTCTCCGTACGCGAAGCGGTGTCCTTTTTCAAGCCTGAGCCGGGCCGTCTTATCGTCGTCCATGACGATCTGGACCTGGAACCGGGCCGGATTCAGATCAGGAAAGGAGGGGGCGCCGGAGGGCATAAGGGACTCGCATCAATAATCGAGCACCTCGGCACTCCCGATTTCATCCGCGTCAGGCTCGGGATAGGGAAGCCTGCGGTGAAGGAAATGGTCGAGGACTATGTACTGCAGCATTTCCCGCCGGACGAGCTGGAAGGAATGGCCGGCCAGGTTTCCCGGGCAAGCGATGCGGTCGCGGCGATCATCTCCGCCGGGCTGCAGGAGGCCATGAACCGCTTCAATGTCAGGAAGCGCAGCGCCATGCAGGAAGAAACGAAGGACTGATGGAAGCTTCCGCGTATATCCTGCTCGGCTCGGGCGTCCTGGCCATGCTTCCCTTCATATCGGCTTTCGCCAGGGGCGGCCGCGCGGCGATTCCCTGGAAAATCGCGGCAGGCGGCACGGGGGAGCCGCTTCTTTTCTCGGTCCTGATTTCGCTCTCTCTCTCTTTTTTCGATTTCGCGACCGCCGTTTCCTTTTTGTCGGGGGCTTTTATTTCCCTGTTGACGGCTCTGGCCTGCCGGCGGCTTCTGGTTTCCCAGACTCACGAAGAAAAAGAAAAGATCAAGGCGCCTCTTGCCGCATTCGCCCTTGCGTTCGGGCCGGCGCTGTCGACACTGGGAGCAGTGATCTTTGTTTCCGAAGGAAACGCGTGCGCAGCGGCGGGAGCCGCCGGCGGCTGGGCGGGCGCCCTTTATCTGAAATCGCGACTGGCTTTGCGAAAAAGGAAGACAGATCAATTACCGGAATCAGTCTTGAGGGTTGCCGATTCCACTCTTCACAGGTCCGCCGATGTGATGGTGATTGCCGCGGCGGCGGACGTGCTGGCAGTCGGGATGGAAAGCGGTGAGAGCGCCTGGATGATGCTTCCGGCGGCTTTGCTGGCGCCCGGGGTCCTTGCGGCAATCTCCGCTCTGCTCGTCCCAGGACTGGTGCAGTCGAGGAAAAAAAAGGGAGAGTGGGTAGTATGGTTCAACGGTATTGCCGTATGCGCCGCTGCTTATTTCATCTCGAAAATTCTGATAGCCGGGTTCAGATCCGCCGACCTCTGGATGGCCGGCATAATGGACCGGACCGGGCCTTTCTGGGCCGTCGCTGTCGGGATTTTCATGCCTCTGCTTGCCCGGCAGGCTGTCCGGCACTACCGCCGGCATCCGGCCGCCGGCGGACACCTTTTCTTCAAAACAGAAAGAATACTGCTTCCGTCCTTTTTCATCTGCGCTGCCATCGGCTTCGCCTATATCTTTGCGGGGCTTTACGGGATCGCCCTGGCGGGAATCGGCTTTATTGCGGTTCCGGCGGCTTTTCCCGACGAAGAAGACAATGCGGCGCCGGTTGCGGGATCGCTCTTTTCTGCAGCAGCAGCTCTCGCCGCATGCGCGGCGCTGGCGGGGGTCCCTCTTTCTTCGTTCCTGATAAGCTTTCCGGAGTATTTTTTTACCATGATCCCCGCCGGAGCAGTGATGGTGCTCGTCGTCTGCGCGTTCAGAAAACGTTTTCCCTCCGATCGGAGGGAAGCCTATCCGTCTCTGTGCCTGCTGTCTCTTGCCCTGTACCTTGCCTCGGTCGGCCTCGATACGGAGGCCCTCAGCGGGTTCTTCATCGGAATGGTCCTGACGGCTGTTCCGGCGGGATTTCGGGTGACCGGTTCAGCGGATAAAATCCCGGATTTTCCCTTCCGGGCGGCGCTGGATTGCGGCAGTCTTCTCAGGGCCTCCGCCGCATTTGCCGCCACGCTTCTCCTGGTTGCGGCGGGCTGCGGCTGAGCGGCATCAAGCGCCCGGATAAATCGGCAGCAGAGGGATTTTTTCTGAACATGCCCTTCGCAGACTCTTGTCTTGAGCAGCGGTCCATTGAAAATACGGCAAAGAGCAAAACTGCCGGTCCGGAGGTGAAGAATGAAAGCCGCGGGTGAAGACGGGATCACTTACTTGAAATTGAACCAGCCGGATGAGGAGCAGACGGATCAGATCCGGGATCTCTACAAGGCCGCCGGATGGTGGTCGGAAGAGGACGAAGTTCCCGCCCTTGTCCCGCGGATCGTGGCCGGGAGCTACTGTTTCATTGTCGCAGTCGGTGAAGACGGGATCATCGGGATGGGCAGGGCCCTGTCAGACGGCGCAAGGGACGCATACGTTCATGACGTCACAGTAGCCGGGAAATACCGGAGGAGGGGGATCGGTTCCAGTATCATGGGCAGGATAATCGATTGCCTGCGCGCCGACGGCATAACCTGGATCAGCCTGATTGCGGAACCCCCTTCCGACCTGATGTACCGGAAAGCAGGATTCAAGGACCTCCAGCGCCGTGTGCCGATGCATTTGAAGATAAGCTGAAAACAGTTGTGGATATTTCTCCGGCGAGGAAACGGACGATTATGGACGAAAAACAGTTTTTAGATGCAATAGAAGGAAATCTATTCGAGGCGTGGAGATATCTTTCCGTCGCCCCGGAGGTGGACTACCAGGCTGAAGCGAAGATGATCCGGTTTATCAGCGGCATTGATTATCCCCTCTGCAACAGCATCATGCGAACCAATTTCTCCGCCGGAAGCCTGGACGAAGATATACGGAAAGCGATGGCGGCCTTCGTTTCCCGCCGGCTGCCGATGCTCTGGTGGGTGGGACCGGGGACAAGGCCGGCGGGTCTGGGAGGACGCCTGGGAAGGCACGGGTTGAAAGCAGAGGGATCCGTTCCTGGCATGGCGGCGGACCTGCATCTGATCGGGAGCGTCGATTCTGCTTTGCCGGGATTCGATTTCCGTGAGGTGAAGGACAAGGAGGGCCTGGGCGCATGGATAGATATCTTCCGGGATGTCTTTGAGGTGCCGTCGCAGGCGTCCCGTTTTTTCAGCATCGCCATGGCCCGTGCGGGCTTCGGTCCCGGACGGCCGTACAGGCATTTTCTCGGCTGCCGGGGGGACAAGCCGGTCGCGTGCTCTTCCGTTTTCATGGGTGAAAGCGCCGCAGGCATTTACAATGTAGCGGTGGCGCCGGAGTTTCGCGGACGGGGGGTCGGTGCGGCCATGACCCTGAAACCGCTGGACAGCGCAAGGGAAGCGGGGTTGCGAACCGCTATCCTGCACTCGTCTGAAATGGGACTGCCGGTTTATAAAAAGCTTGGATTCCGGGAATATTGCCGGCTGGACGTTTATCTGTGGCAGCCGGAATAAAAAGAAAAATCGTAAGGTGTAAGGAGTAAGGCGTAAGGTGACCGGGAACCGCCGTGCAAACGGTTCTGTGCGCGCTTTACACCTGACGCTTTACGCCTCGCGCTTCAAGTCATTTTGTGCCCGATGCCGCCGGTTCCAGCGCCTCAATTTGCGACAGGAGGACGAGAATCCGGTTCCTCTGCTCTTCCAGATTATCCGCGACTTTTATTCCGGACCCTGCTATGTCGCGGTGGACGCTTTCCAGTTTGGCCGGATCCACCCCGATCGCGGCGGGATTCACGCGCGAGAGGCGTGCGGCCGATCCCTGCAGATGGGTATTGGCCAGCCCGAAATTTCTCTGGTCCAGATCCATTGCCGTTCTGTACAGGTCAAGCCTGGCGGCGAGAAGGAGGCTCCTGTTTTCGGCGGCGGACGCCTGTTGCTGAAGCGTCTGCAGCTGTTTCTGGAATTCGGTCTGCCTGGCCTCCAGTTCCGCGCGTCCCTGTCTCAGACCGATAAAATAGGATAAGACAATCACGAGAGCAGCAGCCAGAACACCGATCAAAATCGCCTTCGTATTGCTCCTTTTCATGATGACCTCCTATTCCGCACCTTTTTGCACAATTACAGTAACTAATGGGAGAGATCGCAATAGGCTTTTCCCTGATCTTCTGATATCAGGACCTCATCCGAATAAATTATTATGAATCCGGGAGGGACTGACCTGGCATCTCAAATTCTCCATCCCGCTGGACATGCTCTGCCGGTACGCGGGGCCGATCGGAAAGCCTGCAGGACGGTCTTGGTGCGCAAATTCATACAAGTGCGGCAGTAAAACCGCATTCGCAGCTTCGTTTTTTAGTCGATGCTCATCAGTGATTTCCAGCGCTCCTCCTCAGTGCCGCGGGGGAGACCTTTCGATTCCAGGAGCCTGATTATCCCCGGTCCGTTGAACCGCAGGTAGGGGTTCATCCGGAATTCGTCCTCCAAAGTGGAGAAGACATGGGCCGGATCGTATTTTTTCAGGAACTCGTCGATCGCCCTGTTCTGCGGCTCGAGGCGCCGGGCGAATTCCATCGAGAAACGGACGTAGTCGTGTCCTGCATAAATGCGCGTTTCCGGGGGAAATGACGCCAGCAGGCGAATGGACCGATAGAAGGCGTCAAGATCTCCCGTGAAGCAGTTGCCCACGGTGCCGTTAAACAGGGTGTCGCCCGTGATCAGATTGCAGCCGGCATGAAAACATACCGAGTCCAGGGTATGTCCCGGGGTCCTGTATACAGTTACGGCCATACCGTCCAGAGTTAAGGACCTGCGGTCCTGAAGGTCGCTGAACCGGAGCAGGGCGGCTCCCGTCTTCCTCATCAGCAGCCGGTTTCCTGCCGTGTGGTCGGGGTGTTCGTGGGTATTGGATATCCAGGAGAGTTTGAGTACGTGTGAATCGATGAAATCGATAATGGATTCGACGGCCCCGCCGTCAATCGCTGCGGCCGAATTTCCGCTGAATATTAAATATCCAAGATTGTCGGAGGAATAGCGGAACTGCCTGATCATCAGAGTTTCTGGATTCCGGTTTCCTGTTTCTGATTTCAAAACAAGTCCATTGCGTCATTGGGTCTATAGCGTCTATTGCGTCGTGAAGACTATAGCGACGCCGGCAGGTGCAGCGGATTCAACAGACGCAATGGACACAAAGAACGCAACGGACCCAACGACCCGATGGACTCAATAGACGCAACAGACTCATCGTAGCAGTTTTGCCGCAAGGAGAATGCCCAACGCTGTTTTCGCGTCCCGGATCTTACCTTCGCGGATAAGGGAGAGAGCCTCAGCGAATGGAATTCTCACCGTCTCAATGAATTCGTCATCGTCGGCAGGCAAGGGGGATTCGGTCAGGTCTTCCGCGAGGAAAAAATACATGTACTCGTCAACGTAGCCGGGCGCGAGGTATCCCTCATATATTTTTGTGAGCGATCCGGCCCTGAAACCCGTCTCTTCTGCGAGTTCCCGCTGGACGCACTCTTCCGGGGATTCCCCTTCATCGAATGTCCCCGCGGGAACTTCCAGAAGAAAGTCTCTGACGGCGGACCTGTATTGCCGGATCAGAAGGATGCGACCGTCCGGATCGATCGGAACCGCGGAGACCGTGGGACGGTGCTCAATCCGGCTCTGCATAACATTTCTTCCGTCCGGCATCCTTACTTCTTCCTCGTACACTTCAAAAATGCGGCTTTTGTATACCGGAACGGATTTATTTTTTTCCGCTTTTGATTTTGAATTGCTCACAGCTTCACCATGAATTTGGATATTATTTGGAATTTGGTGCTTGTTATTTGGAATTTTCGATTATTCCCGTTTCACGCAGAAATTCGAGTACGACCTTTGTAAATGCCTCCGGGTCCTCCGTTTGCACGGGATGCGCCGCGCCCGGGATTTCAGCGAATCTGCCGTTGGGAACCGTCCTGCTCATTTCCTCCGCGGCCTGCCTGCTCATGACCCGGCTGTTTTCTCCCCGGACGGCGAGCACGGGACAACTGATTCGGGGAAGGTCCGCGACCAGGTCGTATCCGTCGAAAGACCTCAGGACCTCTCTGTCGAAAAGGGGCCGGTAAAGCCCGTTTTCGGATCTCGCGAGAGCATGGGCGGCAAATTCAAGAAGAAGCTCTTTCTTTGCGCGGGGGCTATGGAGTCCGGCCCCCGATGCGTAATCCTCCGGACTCGTATAAGTTGCGGGCATCTCATCGTAAAGATTGAGGAGATATTTGCGGTTCCAGTCGGGAGGCCTGGGCTCGATATCGGCATGCACAAGAGCGGATACGCGCTCCGGACGCAACATAGCGTACCTGGTTGCGTGGAGGGCTCCCATGGAGTGGCCGATCAGGACAAACCGGTCGAGTTTCAGATGTTCGACGGCGGCGCAGAGGTCGGAAACGTATTCGGATTCGGAATACGCCGGAGGAACCGCCCATTCGCTGAGGCCGTGCCCGCGCTGATCGAGGGCAATGATGCGGAGAAACGGAGAAGCAAGCCGCGCAAAAGAGTCCCAGATTCGGCCGTTATCGCCGATTCCGTGCAGGAGCAATGCCGCCGGCAGATCCGGTTTACTCCATTCCACATAATGAAGCCTGAGAGCACTCGTTCCAATCCAGCCTTCTTCGGGTTCCATCATCTATACTTCCCTGCAGATTCGTAAAGCGTGAAGCGTAAGGTGTAAATGATTCAGGTAAGGCGTACTCTTATATTTCATTTGCATCCGCATGTACACAAACAATTATTTCAAACACCTTACTCCTCGCGCCTCACTCCTCACGGGTCAAACAAAGATGATATTTTTATTTACCACCCGGCAGCAGAAACAGCAAGTACGCGTTACGCCTCCGGTTTTGGTTGCTTTTTCCCAGCTTACATCCTATAAAAAAAGGGTTTATCGCAAGAAGCGCAGATCAGGCCCGGGGTGGAGAAGAGCAGGGGCCCTTTAACCCGGATTCGAAACCTCGGCCCCCTGAATCCTCGAACCTTCGGACCCTGGCTTATGCAGTTACGGTACGGTCTCGACGAGCGCCCGCCCCTTTCAGTCACCTTCATCTACGGATTGCAGTGGTTCGCAATCGCCATTCCCACGATCATCATCATCGGCAGGGTTACAGGCTCGCTCCAATCCGGCCCCGACATCAATCAGACGGCTTATCTCCAGAAAGTGGTTTTTATAATGGGGCTTACGCTCCTGGTGCAGCTTGTCTGGGGCCATCGGCTCCCCATTATCGCCGGACCTGCTACGGTTCTGCTCGTTGGAATCGTTTCGAGCGCGGGGATCGATCCCGCAGCGATCTCGACGGCTATCATTGCGGGCGGGCTCATGCTCGCAATACTCGGGGTAACCGGTTCTTTCGAGCGGCTGAGGAGGCTTTTTGCGGGACGGATCATCGCCGTGGTGCTGATGCTTATTGCATTCACGCTCTCGCCGACGGTAATCCGCCTGATCGCTGCGGAGATCCCCGGCGCGCCCCACGGAAGCGGCCCGTATTTTGCGCTCGCGTTCATCGGAGCGATGGTATTACTTCAGTGCTTTCTGAGAGGAATGTGGAAATCTACGCTTATATTGTGGGGCATGATCTCGGGGACAATCGTCTATTATCTGGTATTCGCGGAAGGCATTACCTGGGGTTCAGCAGGCCGGATTGCTCCCGTATCAGGCCTTGCCGGAATATTTCCTGACCGTCTGGCATTCGATTTAGGCGTGATGCTCTCATTCCTGATATGCTACCTTGCCCTTTCCGTGAACGATTTGGGATCGATCCAATCTGTCAGCGAACTCCTATCCGCCGGGGAAGGGCAACGCAGGGTCTCCCGCGGGATCGCCCTGACCGGAGCTGCTAATCTGCTCTCGGGCATTTTCGGCGTGATCGGGCCCGTCAACTACTCCCTGAGCCCGGGTGTGATCGCCTCCACCGGCTGCGCTTCGCGCTATGCGCTTTTTCCGGCCGCCGTCCTTCTCCTTCTGCTGTCGTTTTCCCCCGCGGTTATATTCCTGGCCCAAGCCGTGCCTCCCGTCTTGATCGGAAGCATTCTTGCCTATATCCTCGGTTTTCAGGTCCTGGCCGGGTATTCCGTCATTCCTGAATCGGATAAAAAAATCCGGACCGGAATAGTGGTGGCGGTGCCTGTTGCCCTGGGTACGATCACGGCATTTCTCCCCCCATCGGCGCTGGATCCGCTCCCGTCATCCCTGCGGCCCCTGGCGGGAAACGGTTTCGTGATCGGGGTGGCGGCGGCGATGGTGCTGGAAAAAGCGATGTTCGGCAAAAAAGTGAAAAGTGAGAAGTAAAAGCTGAAAAGCGCCAAGAGAGCAAGCCGTTCAGGAATAGTGAAGAGAGAAGGGACGAGGGGATTTTCCGAATATGAGTATTCGGTACAGGTTCATGCGAAAGGGAGAAGAAGAACAGGTCTGCTCACTGATTGAAAATGTATTTAATGAATTCGTGGCCCCTGATTACGGCCCGGACGGGATTAATGAGTTCTTCAAGTTTGCCAATCCCCACGCGTTGAGGGAGCGTGCCGGCCCGGAACAGGTTGTGCTTGTCGCTGAGCAGGATTCCGGCCTCGTCGGGGTTGTCGAGATGCGGAATTGCGATCACATTGCGATGCTTTTTGTAAGCACCCGCCGACAAGGGATTGCGAAGGAATTGATCAGGGGGGCATTGGCGGAATGCCGCAAGAGGCGGCCGGATATCAAGCGCGTTACCGTCAATTCTTCGCCGTTTGCCGCGCCGGTTTATTCCAGGATGGGCTTCAGGGCAACCGGGCCTTTACAGGAAAAAAACGGCATTATATTTGTGCCGATGGCTTATGATCCGGAATCCGGAGGACCATAGCCGGCAAAATAAAAAGCCCTGCTTTTGAGAGCAGGGCCTTTTGCTTTCACTTTTCACTTTTTACTTTTTGCCGCGTTTTACTTTCTTTGCAGCCGGTCTGGCAATTTTGACGGCCTTTCCCGCGGCCTTCGTCTTTCCCGCGTTTCGCACTTTTCCCGCGGCTTTAACCTTTATCACTTTTTTTGCGGCCGGCTTAGCTGTCTTGGCCTTTCCCGCTTTGGCTTTTGCTGTTTTTCCCATGGCGGAATTGTCCGTTTTGGCCTTTCCTGCTTTTCCCGCCGCTTTTGCCTTTCCCGCGGCTTTAGCCTTTATCGTTTTCCTTGCCGCCGGCTTGGCTGTCCTGGACTTTCCCGCTTTGGCTTTTGCTGTTTTTCCCATGGCGGAATTGTCCGTTTTGGCCTTTCCCGCCTTTCCCGCAGTTTTAGCCTTTCCTGCGGGTTTTGCTTTTTTCTTCGGAGCCGGTTTTGTCGCTTTAGCCTTTACAGCCGGCTTGGCGGTTTTCTTAACTGCTTTATTTTTAACAGTCGTCTTCTCCGCCGGTTTCGTTTTGGCCTTAACAGGATTCGGCTTGGCAGTTTTCTTGGCTGCCGTTTTTACTGCTTCAGCGCTTTTTCCCGCATTTCGCGCCGTTTTTGCCTTTCCCGCGCCTTTAGCCTTTCCCGCATTTCGCGCTTTTCCCGCCGGCTTATCATCTCCGACCACCATCTGGATGAACTTGGCCATGGCCTTGTCGAGATTCTCCGGTTTGCTTCCTCCCGCCTGCGCCATGTCGGACCGCCCGCCGCCGCTCCCGCTGACGATGGGCGCGATCTCCCGGACGATTTTGCCCGCGTCGTATTTGCTTAACAGGTCTTTAGTTACCAGACAGAGCAGCATCGCCTTTTCCCCCGCGCGGCTGCCGAGGAGGACGATGCCGGAGCGGATCTTGTCCCGGACCTTGTCGCCGAAATCCCGGAGCGTCTTCGCGTCGGGGGTTTCCACCAACGAGGCAAGCACTTTGATTCCGTTTACCTCCCGCACCTTGGCCAGAATATCCGCGGAATCCTTTGCTGCCAGTTTCGCCTTGAGCGTTTCTATCTCCCTTTCCAGATCTCTCTGGTGCCGCAGCGTTTTGTCGACTCTTTCCGAAACCTCCAGCGGGGAGGTCCTCAGCAGAGACGCCGTCTTTCTAATCTCGCCATCAAGCTGCTGCATGTAGCCGAGGGCCGCTTTGCCGGTCAGCGCCTCGATTCTCCTTACGCCCGCCGCGACCGAGGACTCGCCGACGATCTTGATCAACCCGATTTCGCCGGTCCTGGTGACATGGGTCCCCCCGCAGAGCTCCTTGCTGAAATCTCCCATCTGGACGAGTCTCACCTCGGCGCCGTACTTCTCGTCGAACACGGCCTGCGCCCCGGTCTTCATGGCGTCTTCCCGCCCCAGGATCCTGGTGACGACCGGCTCATCCCTCAGAATGAACTGGTTGGCCGTTTCCTCGATTTTCCGGAGCTCCTCGTCGTCTATTTTCGAAAAATGGGTGAAGTCGAAACGGAGGCGGTCGGGAGTGACGAGAGATCCGGACTGCTTTATGTGATCTCCGAGAATCTTTCTGAGCGCCGCATTCAGGACGTGCGTTCCCGAATGGTGCGCTTCCGTGGCGCGCCGCACTTCGGGGTCAACGCGCAGGGTGACGGCGTCTCCCTTCTTTATGGATCCTTTTTTCAGCTTACCGATATGGCTGATCAGGTCCTCCAGGGGCCGCTGCGTATCCCATACCTCGAACAGGAATCCGTCCCCCTCGATAACTCCGGTATCCCCGATCTGGCCGCCGGTCTCGCCGTAGAACGGCGTGTGCTCGATGAACAATTCGGCGTTATCGCCCTCGGAGAGGGTATCCGTCTCGCGGTCCTGTTTCAGGATGGCCGCGACCGTTGACCTGGCTTCGGTCACTCCCTCGTAGCCTGCGAATACAGTGGAGACCCCCTTCAGGGACAGCTTCTGGTAGGTTTCCGCCACCGCCTGCTCGCCGCTGCCCTTCCATGATTCCCTGGCCTTCTCGCGCTGGGCTTCCATGGCTTTCTCGAATCCTTCCTGGTCGATGGTCAGATTGTCTTTCTTGACTATGTCGGCCGTGAGATCGACCGGAAACCCGAAAGTATCGTAGAGCTTGAAGACGACGTCGCCGGGGACGACCTTCCCGCCCGCCTTCTTGAGGGCGGCTACTTCCTCGCCCAGGATCCTGAGCCCGGTATCCAGAGTTTCGCTGAACCGCTGCTCTTCGTTGATGATAACCTTGCGGACATACGGTTCCTTGTCCGCTATGTCGTAATAGGCGTCCTTCATTTCACCGATCACGACCGGGACGAGCTCGTTCAAAAACGGCCGGTTGAGGCCGAGGAGCTTGCCGTGGCGCGCGGCGCGCCTCAGGATCCGCCTCAGGACATAGCCCCGGCCCTCATTGCCCGGCAGCACGCCGTCTCCGATCAGGAAGGTCACGGCGCGGCTGTGGTCGGCGATAACGCGGATCGAGATGTCGTTGTCCGCATCGGCTCCGTACGTTCTGCCGCTGATCTTCTCGATGGCCCGGATGATCGGGGTGAAGAGATCGGTGTCGTAATTCGTCGTCTTGTTCTGGACGACGGCGGCGAGCCGCTCGAGACCCATGCCCGTATCGATGTTCGGCTTGGGCAGGGGATTGAAATTTCCGTCCTTGTCCCTGTCGAATTGCGTGAACACGTGGTTCCAGATCTCAAGGTGCCGGTCGCAGTCGCAGAGCACGCTGCAGTCCGGGCGTTTGCATCCCACGCTCGGTCCCTGGTCATAGAGGATCTCCGAGCAGGGGCCGCACGGCCCGGTTTCCCCCATCATCCAGAAGTTGCTGTCCATCCCCATCCGCACGATCCGCCCGGTCGGGACGCCGATGATCTTGTTCCAGATTTCAAACGCTTCGTCGTCCTTCTCGTAAATTGTAATCCACAGCCGGTCCTTGGGAATCTGCATCCGATTGGTGAGGAAATCCCAGCCCCAGAAGATCGATTCCTTTTTGAAGTAGTCGCCGAAGGAGAAGTTTCCGAGCATTTCGAAAAATGTGTGATGGCGGGCCGTAAAGCCCACGTTTTCGAGATCGTTGTGCTTGCCTCCCGCCCGGACGCATTTCTGCGAGCTTGCCGCCCTGGTGTAGCCCCTGTCCTCAAGGCCGAGGAACAGGTTCTTGAACTGCACCATCCCGGAGTTCGTAAAAAGGAGCGTCGGATCGTCCTTGGGAACAAGCGAGGAACTGGGGACGACCGTGTGTCCGTTTTCCTCGAAATACTTCAAGAATAGTTTCCTGATGTCACTCCCCTTCATGCTCAAAATCCTCCTCAGTCATTCCAAACACGTCATGGATCAGTCCGGTCCGGTATCCCTTTCCCGCCAGAAATCGGGCCAGACGTCTTTTCCCCGCGCGGTCGAGAGCCGAAGGCGGCCGGTCCCCGATTTTCTTTCGCACGAGGATCCCGATCCTTTTTTTCTCCCCCAGTTCCGCGCGGGTCCCTTCAACTGCCTCCGCGATCAACTCGCGGGAAAGTCCCTTTTCCCGGAGGCTCGCTTCTATCCGGATGTTTCCGTAAAGCCTGTTGACGGCGAGATGGCGCGCCCAGTTCGCGGCGAACGCCCCGTCGTCGATATACCCCAGCTCTTCCAGCCTGCCGATAACCGCGTTGACGGATTCCCCGCTGAAGCCGCTTTCGGCGAGGCGGCTTTGCATTTCATGGCGGCTGCGGGCCCTGAAGGCGAGAAGCCTCAGGGCCTTTCCCATGGCCTTCTCCCGCGTGTTTTCTCCGCCCCCGCTCATTCCCCGCTTGCAGCGGCAGGCAGGCCCAGCTTCGTCCGGACTTCCGTTTCGATGCGGTCAAGCATGTCGCGGTTGTCCCGGAGCAATGCCTTGGCGTTCTCCCGGCCCTGGCCGAGCCGCTCCCCTTTATAGGAGTACCAGGCCCCGCTCTTTTCCACGATGCCGTTTTCAACCGCGAGGTCGAGCATGTCTCCTTCCCGCGAGATCCCCTCTCCGAAGATGATGTCGAACTCCGCTTCGCGGAAGGGCGGGGCGACCTTGTTCTTCACGACCTTGACTCTCGTGCGGTAGCCCACCATGCTGTCTCCCTGCTTGATGGGTGTGATCTTGCGGATGTCGAGCCGCATCGAGGCATAGAACTTCAGGGCGTTTCCGCCGGTGGTCGTTTCCGGGCTCCCCATGAAGACGCCGATTTTCGACCTGAGCTGGTTGATGAAGATGACCGTGGTCTTCGACTTGCTGATCGAGCCGGTGAGCTTTCTCAGCGCCTGGGACATGAGCCGCGCCTGGAGTCCCATCTGGGCGTCTCCCATGTCCCCCTCGAGCTCGGACCTGGGGACAAGGGCGGCCACGGAATCGATGACGAGAATGTCAAGGGCGCCGCTCCGTACGAGCACCTCTGCGATCTCGAGCGCCTGTTCCCCCGTATCCGGCTGGGATACAAGCAGATCGTCCGTGTTTACGCCTATTTTTTTCGCATAGCCGACGTCCAGGGCGTGCTCGGCGTCGATAAAGGCGGCGAGACCGTTACTGTTCTGCGCCTGCGCGATGATATGCAGGGCGAGAGTGGTTTTCCCCCCGGATTCGGGACCGTAGATCTCTACGACGCGGCCGCGGGGAACGCCCCCTACGCCGAGCGCATGATCGAGACTGAGCGATCCGGTCGAGATGACCGGAATATCGGCCGGCGTATCCGTTGTCCCCAGCCGCATGATCGAACCCTTGCCGAATTGCCTCTCGATCTGGCTGATGGCCAGGTCCACCGCTTTTCCCCTGTCATCTGCTGCCATCTTTTATCATCTCCTCCTTTGTTTTCCGGGGAAGCCGTAAGAAGCTGATTTCACTCTCCGCTATTCCCTCTTCACTTTTTATTCTTTACGCCCGTAAAGCCTCAGGAGATTCCGAATTCAAAATCCTGAATTTTCGTATAAACGGCCCCCGTCGGCCGCAACTGGCTTCGGAAGAGCGATATGCTGTTCACGGTAAAGCTCCCTGCAATGTGATTACCCGCGGAGACCGCCTCCTCCAGGCCGCGGACGGACGCGGCGTCCCTGATCCTGCCCAGGGTCAAATGAGGCCTGAACGCGCGGTTTTCCAAGGGGAATCCGGCACCGCCCAAGTCTTTTTCGATCTCCTCCCGGAGTGCGCACAGGGTCTCTGTCTCGCCGTTGATTCCGAGCCACAGCACCCGGGGACGGCGCAGTCCGGGAAATGTACCGAGAGAACCGACGTTTAACATAAAAGGCGCCGCGCCTTCCACGTTTTTTTTCGCAATTTCCGTGATCTTAGCTATTTCCGGGCCGGTAACGCTCCCGAAAAAATGGAGGGTCAGGTGGATTCCGTCCGGGGCCGTCCATCTGACTCCTTTCACCTGCGGTTTGAGCCGCTCCCGGATCCGGTCTATCCCTTCTTTGATCCCGGCAGGAAGATCCACGGCGAGAAATGTCCGGATCTTTTCCTCCATCCTATTCATCTCCTGTCAGCCTCCGGCGGAGCATTTCCAGCGACCAGTGCGCCGTGACTTCCTTGATGCGGCGCCTGTCCCACCGGAAAGCGAAGCGCCGGCACACGGGTTCGCCTCCTCCGGCGAGTGCGGCAAAGACAGTCCCGACCGGCTTTTCCGTCGACCCGCCGGACGGTCCCGCTATGCCGGTCGTGGCCAGGCCGAAGTCCGTACCGCCGAGCTTTCGCACCCCTTCCGCCATGAGCACGGCCGTTTCTGCGCTGACGGCGCCGTGGCTGCGGAGCACATCCTCCGGCACGCCGAGCAGGTCGGTCTTGCAGCGGTTGCTGTATGCGACGATTCCACGGTCGAGGAAAAGCGAACTCCCCGGAACGTCCGTGAGCCGGTCGGTGATAAGGCCTCCCGTGAGCGATTCCGCGACGGCGAGGGTGAGGCCCTTTTCGGTCAGGAGGGCGGCCACCGTCTTCTCGATCGTATTTTCATCGTAACCATAGATGTATTTGCTCAGCGCCGCGGTGATTCGCTCCTCAGCCGTCCGGAGATTGAGCTCGGCCTGTTCGAGAGATACATTGCAGGACGAGATCACGAGCTGGTTTTCCGGAAAACGCGGATAGAAGCCGATCCCGATCCCGGGCAGGTCGAGGTCTATCCCGGAAACCGCCTGATCAATTTTCGATTCCGAGATGCCGAAAAGCCTGATCGTCCGCGTGAGGACATGGTCCGAAGTCCCGCACAGCTCTTTCAGGAGGGGCATGACCCCCTCCGGGAAGATCATCCTGACTTCCGCGGGCACGCCGGGGATAACCGTAATCAGCCTGCCTTCCCATTCGAGAGCAAACCCCCACGCGGTCCCATAGGGGTTGAAGATAGTCCGGGCGCCTTCGGGGAACATGGCCTGTTTCGCGTTATTCGGCGTCCATTCGAAGCGGAACCGCTCGAAGCGGGACCGTATCTCCTTGAGGACCTCCTCGTCGGTGTAGAGGGGAAGCCTGAACGTCCTGGCAATCGCCTCGGTTGTTATGTCGTCGGCCGTAGGGCCGAGCCCTCCCGTGGCGACCACTGCGTTGGAGCGCGCGAGCAGGAAAGCCAAAGCATCCCTGATCGCCGCCTCGCTGTCGCCGACCGAGAGCATCGACGAGATTTTCCATCCCTGGATCTTGATCTGCCGGGCGATATAGGATGAGTTGATATCCTGGATCGTTCCGGTCAGAAGTTCGTTGCCGATCGTCAATATTCCGATGTTCAAATTCGCTCACCTCGTATTTAAGGCGTAAAGCGCAAAGCGTGAAGTGTGAAGCGTTTACTTTTAAGAAAAACACCTTACGCCTTACACTTTACCCCTTACGATATGACTTTAAGAAAAACACCTTACGCCTTACCCCTTACGAATTATAGGACTATTTTCAGCAAAATCAACAACACGGCGTTCGCATAAATCCCGGCAACGACATCGTCTCCGACCACTCCCCAGCCGGCCGGCAGCGCCTCGGCATTGCGGGCGGGGAAGGGCTTCAGGATATCGAAAAAACGGAAAAACAGAAAACCTGCGGCCACAATCGGCAAAGAGGGCTCCACCCAGAGCAGGGCGAACTGGAAACCGGCGATCTCGTCAATCACGATCGCGCCGGGGTCCTTCGCGCCGAATAGATGCTCGGCCCTGCCGGCGACATGGACGGCTGACAGGGCGATGGCAATAGCCGCCGCCAGATGAAGCGGCGAAGGAAGCCGGATCAAGGCCAGGTAAACGGGAATCCCGAGCAGCGTTCCGAAAGTCCCGGGCGCAAACGGCGCATAACCGATCCCCCCGCCGGTGGCGAGAGCGCGGATAATCTTTTCGGACAGAAACCACCTCCGATTTATAACGTAATTTCAAGATTTTTCGTTTATCACCGGGGGAAAGCCGATGCAAGGTAAACTCTTTCAACTTGACAATGGAACGCACGTTCTACTAATATAATATTAACTCGACTTCCTCAAGCACAATCTCGCACCAATACCCATAACCCATAACCCATTATGCTGACCCCATTTACCCTATATTCCTGGCCTTCCGCCATCCTCCACGTTGACGGAGATGCCTTTTTTGCCTCCTGCGAAGAGGTTATGCATCCGGAGCTCCGGGGGAAGCCCCTGATCACGGGCGGCGAGCGCGGAATCGTTGCGTGTCCGAGCTATGCCGCAAAGAAGCTGGGGATCCGGCGCGGCGTCACCCTGCGGGAGGCAAAGGCGATCTGCCCGGAGCTGATCATCCTGCCCTCCGATTACGAGACCTACAGCCTTTTTTCCCGGCGCATGTTCAACATTATCCGTCAGTTCACGCCGCAGGTGGAGGAGTATTCCATCGACGAGGCCTTTGCCGACCTTGCCGGGATGCGCCGGGCCCTGCGCTCTTCCTATGAAAAGATCGCCCTGAAAATCAAAAAGGAGATCGAAGCGGACCTGGGGCTGACCGTATCGGTGGGGCTCAGCGTTACGAAAGTCCTGGCCAAGGCGGCATCCAAATACCGGAAGCCGTCCGGTTTTACCGTGATTCCGGGAAGGGAGATACCCTTGTATATCCGCGACCTCCCCGTTGAGAATATCTGGGGGATCGGACCGGCCACAACGAGCTATCTGGGAAAGATGGGTATTCGCACGGCCCTCCAGTTCGCCAGGCTTCCCGAGGAGATAGTGAGAAAAAAATTCACCAAGCCGGGAGTAGAGATCTGGAGAGAGCTGCGCGGAGATTCGGTTTATCCGGTTTCGCCGGAAGAGAAGAGCGTTTACGCGTCCATCTGCAAGAGCAAGACGTTCGCGCCCGCCACGAACCGGCGCGAGTATATATTCGCGCAGTTGATGAGAAATTTCGAATCGGCCTGTCTGAAGGCGCGGCGGTACGACCTCGCCGCAAAAAAAATCGTGATCTTTCTCCGGAAGAACAATTTCGATACGGTGGGAGCGGAGGCTAAGCTCGTGCGCGCCTCGGCCTACCCCATGGAAATGACCGTCCTGGTGAGGGAGCTTTTCGATTCCCTTTTTGAGGAGAAGGTCCTCTATCGTTCAACGGGAACCGTCCTCCTCGACCTGATGCCCGATCGCTCGGTCCAGCGCACCCTTTTCGAATGTCCCGTGCGGGCCGAAAATGTCCGAAAACTGTACGAAGCCGCTGATATTGTGAATGGGAAGTTCGGTAAACACACGCTCCATCTGGGCGGCGCCCACGCGATCGACCGCGAGGGGAAGGGCAGAAGGGGGGAGCCTACAGAGCGCGAGAAGACGCGGTATAAAGGGGAGGGGAAGAGGAAGCATCTGGGGCTTCCCATTCTTCATATCAAAGTCTGAGCAGCAGTCTCAAGTCTCAGGTTTCAAGTCTCAAGGGGCTGTTGCCCAAAAACGTGATTTCCATTTTTGTCATTCCGTGCAAGCGAAGCGCGACACGGAATCCAGTATTGAAACAGGTCCTGGATACCGGCTTCCGCCGGTATGACAATGATTACCGAGTTTTCAATTTGGGCAACAGGCCCTCAAGTTGTTAAAAGGAAACTGCAGAACATGCACTTTGTTTCAGATAGCAGTCGCCTGAAAAATTCAAGCTCTCTGCTTTGGAAAACCTGAGACTTGAGACTTGAAACCTGAGACTGAATACATCATCCCGGACTGTTTTTATTGACAGGATAAAACAAATCGTATAAACAATTCTTACACGGCTCTGTAAAGAGCCCTCTGACTCACAGGGGACGGAGACCGGCCGCCCCAACTGCGGAAGGAGAGCTTTTTGCCCTGCCGTTTTTTATTGATCATGCGTCGTTTTGAATCCCATTCCCAACCCTGTCCTTCGCGGCAGGATGCTAAGAGAGTCAAAGGGTTCCGAAATGGGGAAAAGATACGCTCTTTGCTTAGGTCTTGTCCTTCTCCTTGTCACGTCTTTCTTTCAGGGCAACGCCTCGGCGGATGAGAAATACAGGGTCCGCAGGGGAGACACGCTCGCAAAGATCTCCAAGAAATTCGGCGTCAGCGTCAAGGAACTGAGGAGCGCAAACGGAATAAAAGGCAGCGCCCTCAGGAAGAACCAGATCCTCGTCATTCCGGAGCGGGACGGAAAACACCCCGCCGCAAAACGAGGCGGGAAAAGCCTTGCCGCCAAAGAAAAAAAGCGCACCGGCACCGGGATCTATATAGTGAAAAGGGGGGATACGCTCCGCTCTATCGCTGCCGACGCCGATATCTCCGTCCGCCAGTTGAAAAAAATGAACCGCCTCCGCACGGCTTCCCTCAGGAGGGGGCAGAGGCTGGTTGTGCCCAGGCGGGCGATCGAGGAGCCCCCCGCCGCTTCCGACGATGACGCCGAAGGCCCTTTGATCGATGACGATATGGAGTTGTTCGAGGAGAGACCGGACCCGAATCCGAAAATCGGAAAATGGAACGGCTCGGAGGAAAGGTCTCTGTTCATTCGCGTGGTAAAAACGTTTCTCGGTGTGCCGTATCGCTACGGAGGATCTTCGATCAGAGGCCTGGACTGCTCTTCTTTCGTGAAGAAGATATATGCCATTTTCGACGTTGACCTGCCGAGGACGGCCCGCGAACAGTCGCGGGTCGGTAAATGGGTCATGAAAGAGGACCTGGAAGAAGGGGACCTCGTTTTTTTCCGGACCAGGCGGGTGAGCGATCACGTGGGGATCTACATCGGCAACAATGAATTCGTGCACCTGTCGTCGAAAAACCGCGAGGCGAAGGTGGACCGGCTGAGCGAACCGTATTTTGAGAAGCGTTTCATCCGCGGCGTGCGCATCAAAGAATTGAGCCGGGAGGAAAATAACCAGGCCAAGCTGTAATGCTCATCACATTTCCGCCGCGATGGGCCGGCCGCGTCCCGCCGCGCTTTCGCGAAAGGCCATTTCCAGCTCGTAAACGCCGGCGCTCGCCTTTTTCCGGATATCGAAACCCCCTTTTTCGAACACCCTGAGCATCGGCTTGTTTTCCACCAGGACCTCCGCGGTGAAGCCGAGGAGGCCGCGCCTTCTGGCCAGATAGGTCAGATAGGAGAGGAGCTCCGTCGCGATCCCCTGGTTCTGGAATCCGTCCCGGACCGCAAAGGCGGCCTCCGCCGTGTGTGTGATTTCATCTATTCCGTACTGGCCGAGGCCCGCCACTATTTCCCGGTCCTCTTTCTCCACGACGGCCAGGATAACCATCTCTTTCGTGAAATCGATAACCACGAATTCCTGGAGCCGCTCGTGGGGCATATCCTTTCTGTATGAGATGAACCGCCGGTACATGCTGTTGTCCGAGAGCGAGTAAAAGAAATCCTTCAGCAGCGGCTCGTCGCTGATCTTCACGGGGCGGAACAGGATATCGAGCCCGGTGCGGGTCGTGCGATATGTCTCCAGGCCCTCCGGGTACATGCCGCGTTCCCCCGGGATGAAGGCCTGGTCCCGGTAGATCCATCCCGCCTGCTTTGCTTCCTCGATGAGCCGCGGCCTGAACCTGGGGTGGGCGATGGCGATGAGCTCCATGGCTCGCTCCCTGATGTTTTTGCCGTGCAGGTAGGCGATCCCGTATTCGCTGACCACGTAATGGATGTCCCCCCGGATGAGGGTGGTGCCCGCTCCCTCTTTCAAATACGGCACTATCCGGGAAACCGTGTCGGCGGCCGCCGTGGACTGGACGGCGAGGATCGTTTTCCCGTTGCGCGCCATTACCGCTCCCCTCATGAAATCGGCCTGGCCGCCGATGCCGCTGTAAAAGACCTTCCCGATGGATTCCGCGCTCGCCTGTCCGCTCAGGTCGATTTCGAGTGCGCTGTTGATCGCGACCATGTTGTCGTGCCGGGCGATGATGACGGGGTTGTTCGTATAATCGATCGTCTTGAATTCTATGACCGGGTTGTCGTGGATGTATTCGTAGGTTTCTTTTCTGCCCATGCAGAACGTGGCCACGGTCTTGCCCCGGTCGATTGTTTTTCTCGAGTTGTCGACGACGCCCTTCTTCATCAGCTCGACAAGCCCGTCGCTCAGCAGCTCGGTATGCACCCCGAGGTTTTTTTTGCCGGACAGGTTGGCCATGATTGCGTTGGGAATGCTTCCGTATCCTACCTGGATCGTATCTCCGTCCTCCACGAGCCGGGCCACATATGTTCCGATCTTCTGGGCGATTTCCGTATCGGCCCCGGGGCTGTATTCCAGAAGCGGCTCGTTGTAGACGATGATGAAGTCCACGTCTTCCATGTGGATGAAAGTGTCGCCGTGCACGCGCGGCATATGCGAGTTGACCTGGGCGACGACGATCGAAGCCGCTTCCGTGGCCGCCTTGACTATATCGACGCTGACCCCCAGGCTCATGTAGCCGTGCTCGTCGGGAGGGGAAGTCTGGATAAGGCAGACGTCCACCCGCGCCAGCCCCCTGCTGAAAAGCTCCGGGACCTGCGAGAGGAAAACGGGAGTGTAGTCGGCGAATCCCTCGTTCACTGCGTTCCGGGTGCTGTCGCCGATGAAAAAAGAATTATGCCGGAAATTCTGCCGGAACTTTTCGCTGGTATACGGGGCCACCCCCAGGGAGCGTATGTGCAGAACTTCGGCGTCGAAAAAGGCTTTCGGGTGCGACTGGACGAACTTGATGAGGGAATGGACCAGGTGCTGGGGCTCGGCGCATGCCGACCCGATGAAGATCGTGTCCCCCCGGTGAATATGGGAAAAAATCTCGGCTTCGAAAGTGAATTTTTGCGGGTAACTTTTTTTCCAGGATTCGAGCATGCTCATGGCCGCCTCGGCAGTCGGTTTCCGGCTTCAGGTCCCCGGTATCAGGTTCGGCGTTTCTTTTCCCCGGCCATATATCCGGTCAAATCCGGATTTCATTTTTCCGGAACGCCTGAAGCCTTACGCCCAAACTAATATAATCGTAATTTGGGCCGGTGGGGATGTCAAGAACGGCGGGAAGCGCCGGCATTCACTGACAGGTTGTTGAAATTCCGGACTCGTCGAAACGTGAGACGAGAGCGGCGGCGCTGGAAATAACAAGATCGGCCCCCGCGCGGACAAGATCTTCCTTTTCGGAGTACCCGGTCAGCACGCCGACCGTAAAGGCGCCGATGCTGCGCCCCGCCCGAATATCCATGGGATGGTCGCCGACCATGATTGCGCCGGGAGCGGAAGTTTTCAGGGCCCGCAGCGCCGTCCGGAGGTGGTCGGGATGGGGCTTGACGCGTTCCGTGTCCTCCCTGGTGATGACGGCCCCGCAGTATTCGACAATGTCGGGGAAAATTGCTCCTACCGCGTCACGGCAGTTCCTGGTGACGACTCCTGCCTTGATGCCCCGGCGCTTCGTCTCGGCGAGCATCTCCTTTACCCCCTCGATAAGCACGCCTTCCTTTGCACCTTCCATTTCAAACCGCCGCACGATCCCGTACGCCATGGCCAGGTATTCGGACTCTCTGTTGCGCCCCAGGCGGCTGATTAATTCGCGGCCGGCTTCGATCATTTCCAGCGCAAACAGGTTGCCGATTCCATCGCTCTGTACGTTATACGAGACGATCAAGTCCAGGACCGCCTCGCGCATGGCGGGAAAATCAACGTTCAGCTTTACCAGCGTTCCGTCGAAATCGAAGAGAACGGCTTTTATTTTCCGCGTTTCTTTCATTTTTTCAAATTCCTGAGATAATTTTCCAGCCGGTCGAGGCCCTCGCGTATATTTTCCATGGAATTGGCGTAGGAGAGCCGGAGATATCCTTCTCCGTTCCGGCCGAAATCGATTCCGGGAGTGACGGCGACTCCCGCCCTGGACAGTATGTCAAGGGCCAGGCTGTACGAGTCGCGCGAGAAGTCCCGGCAGTTGCCCATGACGTAAAAAGCCCCCTTCGGCTCCACCGCTACTCCTATTCCCATACCGCGGAGCCGCCGGACCATGTACTTCCTTCTCTCGTTATATATATCCCGCATTTTCTTCACGTCTGCTTCGGCCTCGCGCAAGGCGGCAATGCCCGCCCACTGCACGAATGAATTGGCGGAGATGAACAGGTTCTGCTGGATCTTCTGCATCGGCCTGATGAATTCGGCGGGGGCGATGACGTATCCGAGTCTCCAGCCGGTCATGGCGTAGGTTTTCGAGAAGCCGTTGAGAACGAAGGCGTCGGGGGTAAATTCGAGGATCGTCCTCTCGCGGCCCTCATAAACCAGGCCGTGATAAATCTCGTCGGAGATGACGGGAATACCGAGCGCTGCAATCTTCGACATTTTTTCCGCTTCCATCAGCGTCCCCGCCGGGTTCGAGGGGGAGTTGATCAGGACCGCTTTAGTCCGGGCCGTTATCCCCGCCTTGACGGCCGCCGGATCGGGCTGGAAACCCTCCTCTTCCAGGGTATCGATCTTAACCGGGACGGCGTCGAAAAAGGAAATAAAGTTGGGATAACAGGAATAATACGGGTCAGGGATAATGACCTCGTCGCCGCTCCCGATCAGGGCGGAGAACATGACCACCATTGCAGCCGAGGTTCCCGATGCCACGAAAACACGGTTCGGGGTGACGGTAATCCCGTATTTCCCGAAATAATGCTCGCAGACGGCTTCCCTCAATTCGAAAAGGCCCAGGCTGTGCGTGTAATGGGTCTTTCCCCCTTGGATCGCCCGGCAACCCGCCTCTTTGATGCACCGGGGTGTATCGAAATCCGGCTCGCCCAGTTCCAGGTGAATTATGCGCTCGCCCCGGCGCTCCATCTCCTGGGCTTTTTCCAGGATATCCATGGCGATGAATGGTGATAATTCCTTCATAGCCTAAAGCCTCAGCATTTTCTTCCAAATGTCATTTCGAGGAGCCTTCCAAATGTCATTTCGAGGAGCGAAGCGACGAGAAATCCTTTGTCCCGACCCCTTCGACTTGCTCAGGGTAAATTGCGGGAGGGATCTTTCAAGCTTGAAAGATTTCTCGCGGAGTTTACCCTGAGGCCTTCGAAAGATTTGCCGAAGCGCTCGAAATGACACAATCAAGCGGCCTCTCAGTTCTCACCATCCCGAATCCAGCGTTAACGCGTTGACAAAAAACATTCAAGTTCTTTGAAAATCAAATGGACAAAGGGTTTGTGCGATATTAGACTTCCGGCATCCTGATCACCTGGAGGGTGAGGATGAAGAAAGCCAGACGCAAGATCATACTCATGGAAGGCGATGACACCCTCGTCAGCTTCGGCGGAGGTATTCTTTTGGATGAGTTCATTCACCGCTTGGGGCTTCCCGGGTTGATAGACCGCAAGGTCAAAGTCAAGGCAAGAGAGAGGGGCTATAAAGAATCGGAGGCCATCCTCGGTCTTGCCGCGAGCATGATCACCGGCGGGGAACGCCTGGACGATCTTTTTGTCCTGAGAGAGGAAGAAGGCTTCGGCGCGATCTGGAGCCATGGCGATATTCCTCATCCCACCACCATGGGGGATTTTCTCAGGAGATTCAATCTCGGCCATATCCGCCAGCTGGAGAGCGTGATCACGGAATCGTTCCATCGGGTTTACCGGGCCTCCGGCAAGATGGAAACAATCACCCTGGATATCGACTCCACCCTCGATGAAGTCTACGGAAGCAAAAAAGAGGGGGCCAGGATGGCCTACACAGGATTCTACGCCTTGAATCCCCTGCTGTGTTTCGTCCGGGAGAACGGCGACTGGCTCCACAGCCGGCTTCGCTCCGGCAACGTTCCCAGTTCCGAAGGGGCTGCGAGTTTCATTCGGGAGAGCGTCCACAGGATGAAAGACTTGGCCGAGAGGATCAATATCTCCATGGATTCCGGTTTTTACGATAAGGAGATCGTCGCAGAATGCGAGCGGCTCGGAGTCGGGTTCACCATTACGGCCGATCAGACAGGACCCCTTGTGAGCGCGATACGAGGCATTGCCGAGACGGAGTGGATCCGCCTTGAGGAGAACGTTTCGATCTCCGAGATTCTCTACCAGCCCCACAGGTGGCCCAGGTTCTATCGGGTGCTCGTCAGGAGAGAGAGATTGCCGGAAAAGGAACAGTTCTTGTTCCAGGACGGGAACTATCGCTACCACGCCATCATCACGAACCGGCCGGAGGGGGCCGAATACCTGGTGCCCTTTCATCTTAAGCGGGCAAGCATGGAGAATTTTATTCGGGAGACGAAATACGGTCTGGGTCTGGATAAGTTTCCCTGCGGGCAGTTTCATGCCAATTGGACCTATTTGCTGATCGGCATGATCGCTTATAATCTGGTCAACTGGATCAAGAGGCTGGCGCTTCCGGGAATCCACAAAAGAAATCTCCTCAAGGCGATCCGGTACCGGTTTTTCAACATAGCGGCCCGGGTGGTACATCACAGCCGGTACATGATTCTGAAATTTGCCCGGGGCATTCATCGGTTTGCCGATATCTGTCTTGCCTACGAGAAGATCAGGGCTCTGCAATTTGCCTGAAGCCCTCGCGGCTGTGTCGTAATTAGAGACTATAGGGAATACTGTTTTCATTTTTGGTTCTTTGATCTCACAGGTGCAAATCCGAAGGCAAAATCATGACGAATTATCCTGTGAGCTTTTGAAATTCGTTAATCCCCGGCGACATCGGCTCTTTTCGGTCCTCGAATCTATGCCGATTTACTATCGCCGGTGCTTATCGCTGGATTCGGGACCATCTCAACTTCAGAGATCCAGCCGCCTAACATCTCATCTTCGCAACTTCGCATTTTCGTTCTTCTCCCCCGTAAGGTAACCCGGCCGGAGGACCTTCTTTAGAATTTTATCAGAATTCGGCCGCGGATCGAAATCGAAAGCGACTTTAAGGAATGTCATCACGATCTGGTATGTGGCCCCCCAGAGAAATTCCTCCGTCCCGTCGCTGTCCCGGTGAATGAAGCAGGGGAAAAGACTTGAATTCACCGGAACGCCGAAATCGTCCGTCGCCTCCACCCGGAAGAGGGCGTAATTGCCGTTTTCAAGAAGATTCCGGACCGGAATTGCCACCACCTTTTCAACTTCCCAATTGGTCCGGGGGCGCCAGTTCTTCCGGATAAATCCGGCAACGGGGAAGATAGTCCGGGTGAACAGAATGAGGTTCCGGCAGGGCAGAGGACCCAGGTACCTGACTTGAAGCGGGTTGATCCCGACCTCTTCCCATGCCTCCCGGAGGGCGTTTGCGAGGAAAAGGGTTATATTCTTGAATCCGGTGCTGCCGCGCTCCCGCGCCAGAGAGAAAGCCTCCCCCCGCATCACCGGCAGTAAGCGGCTTGCCAACAGAAGCCTGAAGATGGGATCGATCCTCAAATCGAGCAGGCCTCCTGGACAGCTGAGATCTCCGCCCTGCGCGACGTCGCGGGACCGCTTGATCAGGTGCAGATGGATTTCATTGCCTCCGTATTCCGGGATGGAAAGAGGCAGCAGAACGCCTGCGGCCTTCCATTTATCGGCGGTGTTATTCCCCTCCTGAATGAAATCTATTCTCTCGCAGAAATCTATCGGGGCCGCGCCGAGCGCTCGGACGATATGATCTACAAAGAGATCCTTTCGGGTAAGTATTTCCGTGTTCAATGCATTTCCTGTTTTCGCTATATTATCCTGAGCGTGTTGAGGTGAATCCATAACTCCTTAATTCTAACACGGAGACGCAAAGGCGCTGAATTTAATTCTCCGTGTCTCAGTGTGAAAAATATTTTTCGCACGCAGTTTCGCTCTTCTTAGATTTCATTTCGAGGAGCAAAGCGACGAGAAATCTTGCTTAAGGGAAGAGCCTGTCGAGCTTGAAAGATTTCTCGCGGAGTTTACCCTGAGCCCTTCGACCAACTCAGGAGCTTACCTTAAGGGCTCGAAATGACAAATAAGAAGCCTCTCAGGTTCTCACCCTCTCACCTTCTATCTTTCCGCCGCCTCGCAACTTCCCAACCTCGCATCTTCGTCTTTCTCACCCTCTCACCATCTCAACTTCAGAGACCCAGCCGCCTATCCTCGCAACTTCGCAGCTTCTCACCTTCGTTCTTTACCCCGGCAGAGAGGCACTTATCATCCTGTCCGACCAGCTTCCGAACGGAAAAGGATCGAGGTAGCCGCAATGCCCGCCGTAGCGCTGGAGCGAGATCCGCAGCTTTTCGTTTCCGCGCAGGGCCTTAAAATCCGTCGCATCGATGATGGGGTCGTCTTCGGACATGACGATCAGGACAGGGACGGAGAGGTTTTGAAAGACGTCGCCGAGAAGAGTGTATGTGCGGAAATAATCGGTTGAATCCCGAAAGGGGCTGTACTTCGGAATCAGGCGTTCGGTAATCTCCATGCAGGAATCCATGCGGAAGAATTCCCCGAAATCGTACCGGGCGGGAAAAAGCTCCTGTTTGATTCTGAGGGATCTCTTCCATTTTTTCAGAAAATAGTTCCGGTAAACGGAGTATCTGGTGTCGATGGCGACGGTCGCTTTGAAGGGATCGAGAACGGGGTTGATCGCGATGACCTGTTTCAGCGCGGGGATGCCCGTATCCGCACAGCGCAAAGCGACCCGGAGGGCGAAGTTGCCGCCCAGCGAGAAACCCACGATGGAGAAAGATTTCTGTCCCGCAAGGGCCGCCGCCTCTCGAACCGCGTTGAAGACCTCTTCGATCCGGGCACTGTGAAAAAGCCCTTCATTCAGGCGATGACTCCCGCCGTGGTCCCTCAGGTTGAGGCGGAAAACGTCGAAGCCGGAATCGAACAGGCTCCTCCCCGTGCACAGGATGTACGTCGAGCCGGAGCTTCCCTCCCAACCGTGCAGGAGGAGCACGAGACCGCGGCTGTTTTCCTCATGGCGGGAGTAATACCCGAGCAGGCGCACTCCGCCGCCTGCATCGACAATAGTCTCCCTGGCGCAGTCGGCCATGGGATTATCGCCCCGTGCGCGCAGGCGAAGACTCGCGAAAATCGTCTGCAGATGGGAATTCCGCGCCCACGGCGAAGGGGAGAAAGGAGAGAAACTTTTCACCGCATAACTATTCATCAGCCTAATAAAACACAGTTTTAAACCGGTGAAAAGTAAAAAGTAAAAAGTGAAAGGTAAGGAAGGGAAAAGGTCTTGAGTTTAGATTTCAAACAGGCCATTCTGAATCAGGCACAAATACGGATGTGAGGACGCGATTGTCGATATGAAGACCTGTAAAATCGGAATGCCGGTATTTTGTACGGCTCTTTTCTTGCTTTTTGCTTTTCACCTTTTCCTTCTAATTGAAAGCGGGGTCGGCGCCGTGAAAACTCAGAAAAATGAATTGATCAGTCTCCCTTCTCCGCAGACACGCGGAGGGATGCCCTTGAATGAGGCGATGGCCAAGCGGGAATCGGTGCGGCATTTCTCCGGAGCGCCGCTCCAGCCGGAAGAAATATCGCAGATCATGTGGGCCGCGCAGGGGATCAGCCGGGGAAGAAGCGCGAGGACGGTCCCTTCCGCCGGGGCCCTCTATCCCCTGGAGCTGTATCTTGCGGCCGGCGACGGCGTCTATCACTATCTGCCGGCGGGAAACGGGCTTGAGCGCACCTCAGGAGATAATGTTCTGCAGTCGTTGAGCGCAGCCGCGCTCGGCCAGGCAGCGGTCCGCAAAGCGCCGGCCGTGGTGATCATCACGGCCGTATATGAACGGATAGGGAGAAAATACGGGGCGAGGGGAAACCGGTACGTGGAAATCGAGGCGGGGCACGCGGCGCAGAACGTCCTGCTCACGGCGGTATCGCTGGGACTCGGAGCCGTGCCGATCGGCGCTTTTCAAGATGCGCGTGTCCAGGAGGTCCTGGGACTTCCCCCGGACCATCGGCCTCTCTATTTGATTCCGGTCGGCCATCCGGAGAAAAGACGAAGATGCGAAGATGCGAAGTTGCGAGGATAGGCGGCTGGATATCTGAAGTTGAGAGGTTGAGAGGGTGAGAAAGACGAAGATGCGAGGTTGGGAAGTTGCGAGGATAGGCGGCTTTCATGGTGAGCTGTTAGCCCTGAGCCGAGTCGAAGGGTCGAACCATGACAAGATCAACAGGGGCTGAGAAGCTGAGAGGGTGAGAAAGACGAAGATGCGAAGTTGCGAAGTTGCGAGGATAGGCGGCTGGATCTCTGAAGTTGAGATGGTGAGAACTGAGAGGCCGCTGGATTGTGTCATTTCGAGCGCTTCGGCAAATCTTTCGAAGCCTCAGGGTAAACTCCGCGAGAAATCTTTCCTCAACAGGTACACTTCTTGATTTGATTTTTACTTATAACGGTAACTCGGGACCCGGAACTCGGGACTCTGAACTGGGAACTCGGGACTCGGGATTCCGACCTCCGGACTGTTTTCTTTTCGAAGGTTCCATTATCCCCCAGCAGGCGCTGGAAATCCGAATTCAGCCAGACCATTGCCCTGGCGTCTTTTTTCAGGTAGCCGTCCCAGAACGCGAGGGAGGACGTCTTGATCAGCTCGTGGTGCAGCTCGTCTTTCGAGCCGTCGCCCCTGAACCTCCAATGGGAAAATGTAATATGATCTCCGTCCCGGAGCGTCAGGAGATACTGATCCGCCTTGCCGATCCCGTCGAACGGGACCCGGCGGTCTTTCGCGGCCGTCTCTCCGATGGGGCTGTCGTCGCGCGTGCCTGTCATGTGAAGACATGGAATTTCGATGCCGTCGAAATTCATGATTATACCGTCCTTCAGCGGCACGGGAGCGCTCATCGGCAGTGCGGCGCGAACCCTCCGGTCCGGCAACATGGCCTCATCGCCGTCTTTCTTAATGGCGAGCCCCGCGACGGCCAGGACCGAAAAAGCCCCGAAGGAGTGTCCCGCCGCGCCTATTCTTTCCGTATCGAGTTTTCCCCGGAAAAGAGGATCTTTCCTGTCCATCCTTTCCATCTCGTCGATGGCGAACCGGATGTCGAGAGGCCTGTTTATGCCGTTGGCAGGATCCCTGGCCGCGCTGTAGATTGCGCGCAGGGGGAAAATGCTGCTCAGCCAGATTTCCCTGTCGCTCCCCTGGTGTTGAATGTGTACGGATATGTAGCCGTGTTCCGCCCAGTAGCTGCCGAGATACTTGTTCCCTTCACGCGATCCGCCCAGGCCGTGGGAAAAAATAATTATCGGCAGCCTGCCCGGGGCGTTTTCCGGGTAGTAGATTTTTGCCGGTATGCGGCGGTTGCGGTATTTGTCCAGCCAGGTATATCGGATTACCTTGACTTTGTAAGGCCCGGGACCTTCCTTGTAAAATGCGGGCTGGGGGTCTGCGTCTCCCTGCACTGCGGAGACCGACCATGCGACCCAGACGGCGGTTACCAGGACAGCGGCGGGAACGATTCTGTTCACGAAACCTTTAATTACTGCCAGATAATGTTGCATGGTTTTCCTGCATCAGCGTTCAGGCCCCGGAGTGTGCGGGCACGGATGGAATTTCAGAATGGAGCCTATATACCGGAGATAGCGTCTGTGTCAATATGGTTATATCTTTAATTATTCAGAGTAATTACCAATGCAAAAAAAAATGTTGCAAAAAAGGCCGGCAAAGTAGAAGCTTCCCTCTCGGACGTACGACGGGAGTCGGAGACTTGCGAGCACCCAGCCGTTTCGACAGACTCATCAAGAGCATTCCTTTCCTTTCCTGTCTCACAGACGTGGAATTGCAGCGGATCGTTGTTGAAAAAAGGTTCAGGAAGAACCAGGTGATCCTGTACGAGGAAGACACGTCCAATTACATATATTTCATCTATTCAGGAAAGGTGAAAGTTGTCCAGGGGAACATCGAGGGGAAAGAGCGGATCCTGGCCATTCATAAAAAAGGAGATTCGTTCGGTGAGATGGCGATCCTCGATGGAAAATCCGCCCCGGCCACGGTAATCGCGATGGAAGATTCCGAGATTGCGTTCATTTCAAAAGAAGATTTCCAGTGGCATCTGATGAAGAACGAACAGATATTGAAGGAAATCATCGCCATGCTCTGCGGCAAATTGCGGGAATCATGGATGATGCTTAAAGTCCTGAGCTTCTCCGACGCGGAGCACCGCATCCGCGCGGTCCTGAAGAACCTTTCCGACCAGTTCGGCGTGCAGGACCAGCGGGGGACGATCATAAATCTCAAAATCACCCACAAGGACCTCGCACATTACGCCTCTATATCCCGCGAGACGGCGAGCCGCCTCATCAGCTCGTTTGCGAAAGCGGGGGAAATCGAATTCCTCGATAAGAAATACATTATCCTCAAGCCCGCTTTTCTGGAAAAGGCGCACCGGCTCTAAAAAAAAGTTCCGAGTCCCGAGTTACCTTCTCGCCTTATCATTTCGAGGAGCGGAGCGACGGAAAGCTTACCCGCCTACCCCCATCTTTAAAAAGTAGGGACACTCCCCATATTATTTCCTGTAATCATGTAGCATGCTTGATAATAAGTGAAGTGCGGGGAAGCACCGCAATTTTCTGTATTCTGCAAGAATATGGCTTGCTGATGAATATGGGGAGTGTCCCTGATTTTTGTGGCTGGCCGGGAAATATGGGGAGTGTCCCTGATTTTTTGGAAAAACTTGAATCAAGCAGCCCCTCAGTTCTCAGCTTCTCAGCCCCTGCAGTGAGCTTGTCATGGTTCGACCCTTCGACTCGGCTCAGGGCTAACAGCTCACCATGACAAGCCACCTATCCTCGCAACTTCCCAACCTCGCATCTCTCGCCTTGTCGCCAACTGCGTTTACACTGCCTGTCCCCGCATCTTCGCAACTACGTTTTTCATAAATCTCAAATAGATGTACGACATCCTCCATCTTGCCCCCGGAAAATTTCGAGACCCCTCCGCATAACACTTTTTCCTGTGATGTAGATCACTCTGCAAGCCCCGGAAATAGGCGATAAATCTTTCAAAGGCAGAAGCCATTCCGGAATGCGGAATGAGAAGAGAAAACAGATCAAAACAGCCTCCCCGGAGGAGCTGACATGCTTGAATGGCTGATCCGAAAGACCTTCAAGATGGTATTCATGGTTCTACTGGCGGCGGGCATTTATAATTTTCTGAAAACGCCGGGGGATGTCACGGTGAAGATGGCGGGAGCCTTCATAAAAACGGGAATACAGGCGGCCGAAATAATCCGGGAGGGCCGGGTGGCGGTGAGCGAATCCGTCTCCCGGCATATGTCGGCCATTGCGGAGAAGAGAAAACCCGCGCCCGAAAGGAAACCGGAGAATATAGCCCTGACGTTTTCTGCGCGAAATTAAGCGTGCAGTCCGGGAGATTGCGGATGGAAAAGATCTGCATCGTAAAGAGAAGAAAATCGGAGGAAGATTTTTGCCAGGGGGGGCGTGGAACGGCCGATGTCCCTTCGAAAGCGCACGCGAGGGATATTTTCGTTCCGGAGGAAATCAAGCCGGGAGAGGACCGGATCATATCCGTCCGATTCAATACGATCCGGGAAGGGACAGTTTCTCACGGGCCTCTGAGGGCTGTCCCGGACGCCTCTCCCGGCACTTCCTTCGTCTTCAACTTTCATTTCAAGACGGTCCCGGCAGATGCGGCCCGGATGCTCAAACCCGAGGAGGTGAGGCATATGCTGCAGATAAGCTCAAGCCGCCTCTCCGGGCTGCTCAGGTCGGGAGAACTGCGTAGTTTTCGGATAGGGAGATTGAGGCGGTTTGCCCTTGCGGACATCCTGAACTTCCTGACGAGGGCGGACGGACCGCCGGAAAACGTCGGCTCCCGGAATATTGAGGAGTAGAAAAATGTATTACGAATATTGGGGATTGCAGAAGCCGCCGTTCGACAACGTTCCCGATCCGGCCATGTACGTTGATTGCCATGCTTCGCTGGAGAACGCCATTGCGGAAACGCTCTTCGCCGTCGAGGAGGGCAACGAGTGCATCGCCGTGATTCTCGGGGATGCGGGGCTGGGAAAGACGCTTTCGCTGAGGATCCTGATCGATTCTCTGGACCAGGAAAAATACCGTATTGCGCTGGTCACCAATCCGGGAATTTCCTTTGTACAGTTGATGCGGGAAATAATCGGACAGCTGACGGGCGAGATATGCGAAGAAGGGAAAAAAGCGGGGGTCCTGGAGATATTCAATCGCCTGATCTTTGAAGCGGAGAGGCAGGGGAAGAAAGTGCTGATTCTCATCGATGAAGCGAATGCCGTAACACCGGCCAACCTGGAGAGCCTCCGTCTGCTGACGAACATGCAGAACGACCGGAGGAACCTGTTCACGGTCGTCCTTTCCGGCCAGCTGGACCTGGCCCGGCGGCTGGAGCATCCGAAGCGGGCGAATCTCTTCCAGAGGATCGGCACGTACAACCGGATCGGCAAAATACCTTCCCCCGAGACAGTCAGGACCTATATCGAGACCCGCCTCAAGCTCGCCGGCGCCGGCCACCCGATTTTCACGGAAGATGCGTATCCTGTTTTCTGGGAATATTCGGAGCAGGGAATCCCGCGCCTGATAAACAAGATTGCGAAGCTCTGCCTCAAAGCCGGCGAAACGAACCGGATGGAGCGGATTGAGGGCGAACTCGTCCGCCAGGTGGGGGAAAGGTTCCGAAGCATTTTCGGCCCCGCCGCGCCGAAGCGCCGGCCGAGACCCCGTGTTCCCGCAGGAAGTGAGAAGGTGGAGACAGCCAGCGCCGCTCCCGGGGAAGCATCAGTCCCCGTGCCTGGCGGGCATACTCAGTTCCCGCCTTTTTCCGGGGAGACCCTTCACGCGGAAACGGCGGAGGACGGGGTAACGGAAGAAATCGAGTTCGGCGAAATAAGGCTCCGCATAAAGATCCCCGCCGACAGCTTCGCGGAAGCGAGGTCGTCGGACGGGAAATGCCTCAAGCTGGCCGGGACGATCGCGGTGCGCGTGATGAAAGAGAACCCGGACCTGGCGAACGGGGCGTCAACAGATCCGATCGCGATCTGGAGCTCCATCCGGAATATCCTGGCCGGCCGGCTCCGGAGGAATCCCATGCCTCCTCCGGAACCGGCCGTTTCGGCATTGTAGGATACGCGTCATGGCGGATTCCGAAAGAGCGCGTGAAGCAAAAGAATGGTTCCTCCGCGGCTGCAGATTCGAAAGCGACGGGGCGGAACCCGGATTGCCAGCCGAGGCGTATCGCCGCAGCATCGGCGTCGATTCGGATTTCGCCGGCGCATACGTCAATCTCGGATTCATCCACATCCGGCTCAAAGAATACGGGGAGGCCCTGAAATGCTTCGCCAGGGTAGCCGAGCTTGAGCCTCATAATCCCGAGTCTTTCAACAATCTGGGATACGCATACGAATGCATGGAGAGGCTGGGATCGGCCCGGACGTCCTATGAACAGGCGCTCAGGGTGGATCCCGGCAATATCGAAGCAGTGATTAATCTGGCCCATATCGCCGAGCTGCAGGGGAACTATCACGGGGCCGTCGGAAATTACCGGCGGGCGATCGAAATGGACCCAGGCTGCACCAGCGCCCGTTTCTGCCTCGGGGTCCTCTACGACCGCTATGACATGTTCGATGAAGCGGAAGAATCGTACGCCGGCGTCCTGGAGAGGGACCCCGGCCATCTCAAGGCTATGCTCAACCTCGCCAATATCCGCATGCAACTCGGAGACGATGATGGTGCGGAAGACCTGCTCCGGCGTATTCTGGAGACCCATGCGGCAAAGGGATCCGGTAAGCCTTCCGCCGAGGCGGACCCGGATCCCCTGCTGGAAGACGTACAGGTAAACCTGGCGAGGGTCCAGCTGCTTCGCAGCCGCGCGGGCCCCGGCGGGCCGGGCCGGGAAGATGCCCTGCGCAGGCTTCGTTCCATTTTGAACCTGAATCCCCGAAATGTCAGAGCCGGAAACATGCTGAGGGAATTTGAAAATTATGCTGGATAAAAAAAGGGCGATGCAGGATGCGGAAAAATTATTTTCCCTCGGGAATGAACTTTTCATGAAAGGACGCCATGCCGAAGCAGCCGCACACTTCTCCAAGACCATAGCCCTGGACCCGAAGCGGTCCGGAGCATATACGGCGCGGGGCCTCATCTATTGCCTCTACTTTACGGAAAAATACGATTCGGCTTTGTCCGATTTCAACCAGGCGATCGCGCTGGACCCGCGGGACGCGCTGGCTTTTCACGGCCGGGGAATGATATTTCATGCGCGCGGATTCAACGATCTTGCGTTGAAGGACTTTTCCCGGGTAATCGAATTGAATCCCCGCTGGGGAGCGGGAATATACCGGGCAAGGGGACAGATTTATCACGATCAGGAGCTTTATGATGAAGCCGTTGCCGACTTCACGGCAGCCATAGAGTTGAACCCGGAGTATGCCGCCGCTCATTACAACCGGGCGCTGTCCCGATTTTATCAGGGAGATTACAGAATGGCCTGGGAAGACGCGTGCAAAGCGCAGTACCTGGGTTACCAGATCGAGCCGGGCCTTATCAGCGCCCTTATAGATAATGTGCATAAGGATAAAATGGGAACGGAGGCCGCGGGGCAAAGGATACAATAAGGGGTATCAGGAAACAGGTTATGGGTTATGGGTCATGGGTAAAAAATATCAAAACCCAAAACCTGATACTAAATACCCAATACCCATAACCCCTGACCTGTAAGGAATATATGTCACGCAAATTCTGCCTGTGCCTCAAATGCCGGATCCTGCGCCCTTTCCCCGGCATCATGTCAATGGGATTCCGGCTGCGGAGGATCGGGATAAGGGCGTCGTTCCTGTCCGTATCTGCTGAGGGCGTTCTCGTTATATCCGCGGAGATTGTCAGTATCGTTTCGTCGTCGCATCGTGAGCTCGGATCGGACGCCCGCCGCGTCAGTCTGCATGCGCGGCCGGTCTCATGATGAATGAAGATGCGAAGCTGAGAAGCTTCTTATTTGTCATATCGACCCCTTCGGCATTCTCCTGATCCCTTCGACAAGCATGACATATGGCCGGCGAGGCAAGGAGGCAAACAGACCGCATAAGAACGTTTCCCGCCTTTCGCGCTTTTCCCGACTATTGTCTCATAAACCTGTCATCTCCGGAAGCGGCCCTGATCGCCCTCAGCGCGCTTGCCTCCTTGTCTTTGATCTCCAGCATCACATCGAAGTCAGCCGGGCGGGTCTCTTCAAGAAACCTCTTGAATTTCCGAATGTCCATAGTGGCGGCATGGCTGCCGCGCGGCCCCGTTTGCGATCCCTGGCTGTAATCAATGATAGGCAGGCCGTTCCTGCCGCCCCATGCGGCGGAGGCGAGAAGCAGGGCCTCCCTGTCGGAAAGGCCGCAGGGATTGACTTTGTTGTGCAGGTTGTCGAACACCACCGGGATGCCGGACTCATTGCTGATGCAAAGGCAATCCTCGACAGTCCAGCTCCGGTCGTCGTTCTCTATTACCAGTCTCTTTTTGATCTCGTTGGGCAGATCCGAGTACCTGTCAAGGAACCTCCGCATGCTCCCTGCCTTATCACCATATACTCCCCCTACGTGGATCTGGACCTTCGCCGATTCGTCAAGACCGAAAAGGTCCAGCGCGGCTGCGTGGTACTCGAGCTCCCGCAGGCTGTTGAGGAACACGCGTTTATCCGGAGTGTTTATAAGAATAAACTGGTCGGGGTGCATTGAGATTCGCATCCCTCTTTCACGCATCAACCCGCCGATTGCTTCAAATTTTTCCCGGAAAAAGACCTGCCATCTGAAACGGCAGACCGGGTGCGATGCGAAGGGAATCAGACCGGAGCAGATCCGAAAAAACAGAATACCGTGCCTGGCGTTGAAATCCAGCATACGGGCAAGGCAGTCCAGGTTTCCGCGCACGGTCTCCGCAAATCGTTCATCCGAATACGAACGCAGGCGGAATGTTCTCCCGGAGGAGCAGCCGATCGAATTGTTTACGCACGGATATCCTATTTTCATAAAGCGTTCCTGCTGAAAGCCCGATGGCAAATTATAGCCCGTATACGGTTTTGTCTCAAAAAACCAGGGACACTCCCCATATTTCTCCGCCAGCCACAAAAATCAGGGACACCTCCCATATTTATCAGCCAGCCATATTATTGCAGAATACAGAAAATTGCGGCGCTTCCCCGCACTTCAATTGTTATCAACCCAGCCACATGATTACAGAAAATAATATGGGGAGTGTCCCTACTTTTTCAAAGATGCGGTGTAGGCGGGTAAGTTTTCCGTCGCTCCGCTCCTTTAAACCTATCACCTCAATTGGTCACATTGACAGACCCACGGGAGATGCATATCCTTGAACATATGAAACGGACAATAAGACTTGCAGCAGGCTGGATTTTCATCGTCCTCGGGGTGCTGGGACTGTTCCTTCCCTTCCTCCAGGGTATCCTGTTCCTTTTCATCGGGATGCTCCTCCTGGCGCCCGATGTTCCCCTGTTCCGCCGCATCCTGGAAAAACTTAAGGAGAAGCACCCCGGTTTCTTCAGGAAAGCACATGATTTGATCCATCGGTTTCATAAAAGGTAATGGATGATGGTAATAGGTGTATAGATCTGATTGGTGATTGTCGCTATATAGCGTACAGAAAAAAGTGCCAAAACACCGTAAAGTTTTTTGAAAATGGTCATTCCGGCGCAAGCCGGAATCCAGACACCGTCCCGTGAAACCTGTACCCGAAATACTTGATCGGAGAGCGGGAAGCCACGACAATAATACTGGATTCCGTGTCAAGCACGGAATGACAGAAGAGGGCAAAGACGACTTCAGATAAGCCTGATAATTGGGATGTCCATGATGTCCTGGCGTTTACCTGTTATGATTTTACGATTGATGGTTGACCTTTGACCAGGAATACCCCATTCAAAGAGAAATCGGGAAAGGCCCCCCTCCTCGGCGCTCACATGTCCGCGGCCGGCGGGCTCGAGAGGGCCATCCTGAAGGGCGCAGAACTCGGCTGCACGACCGTGCAGCTCTTCACCAAGAGCCCGAACCGCTGGCAGGAAAGAACCCTGAAGGCTTCGGAAATAGAGATGTTCCGGACGGCCCGCAGGGATGCCGGCATCTCCCCCCTGATCGCCCACGGAGGATATCTCGCCAATCTCTCATCCCCTGACAGCGTCATCCGGCGGAAATCGGTCCTCTCCGTCTGCCGGGAAATGGAAAGGTGCGGCCTCCTGGGGATAGATTACCTCGTAGTCCACCCGGGCTGCTTCATGGATTCGGACGAGAGCCGCGGTCTCGCAAGGGCGGCGGTCTCGATCGGCCGGGTCCTCCGCGAATCGGGCGGCGGCGGGCCGCAGCTCGTGGTCGAGACGACCGCGGGGCAGGGCACGTGCCTGGGCCGCGATCCGGGCCAGATCGCGAGGCTTTTTTCCCTGCTGCCGGAATGGAATATCGGATTATGCATCGATTCCTGCCACATCTTTGCCGCGGGAAACGATATCCGCACCGCAGCGGGGTACCGCGCCTTTTTCGAACTCGTCGACGCCGCCACAGGCCTCACCCGCCTCAAGCTCTTCCACTTGAACGATTCCCGGAGGGAATGCGGCTTCAGGATAGACCGTCACGCTCACATCGGCAAAGGCATGATCGGCAGCGAATTCTTCCGCAGGATAATGAACGATCCCCGCTTCCGGGAAATTCCGAAGATCATTGAAACGCCGAAAGAGGGGGACATGGACCGCAGGAATCTTGCGCTCCTGAGGCGGCTGTATGCCGGGCGGGAGGAGGACTGCCCCCGATGAAATCGTTTGAATTATAAATAATTCCGTGTTAAAGGTGCACGCACCGCGATTGATTGAAGTAGCCTGCGTAATATGCCTCAAGTAGTTGAAATGAGGGCTTTCTGCACAGCCTTTATAAGGAGTGCCTGATGAAAAGGATCCTGTCTCTTCTGATTTGTGGACTGTTCGTCATCCTGTCGGCAGCCGCCATGGCCGCCCCGGTGAAGAAAGTCGCCGTGCTTCCCTTCGCCATGAACAGTGCGGAAAATATCGAGTATATAAGGGAAGGGGTCTGGGACATGCTTGCTTCCCGCATTTCCGTGGACGGGAAGATCGAGGTAATGAGCAGATCCGACGTTGCTGAGGCCCTGGGGAAAGCCAAAAGGAAGGGGATCAGCATGGCGGAGGCGTACGGGATCGGCAAGCGTCTGAAAGCCGATTACGTCGTCTTCGGGAGCATCACCAAGATCGGCAGCAGCATCAGCATCGACGGGAAGCTTGCCGATGTGGCCGCCAAAAAGACGGCGGTTTCCGTCTTCGCCCAGACCAAAGGAATGGACGAGGTCGTCCCCAAGATCAACGATTTCGCCAAGCGGGTGGATTACCATATCCTGGGAGAAGTTCCCTCCACGTTCGGAGACCTGCCGTCCCCGGCAGCCGCCCTGCCGCCCGCCGCCGCCCCCGCTCCGGCGTACGCGGCCGGACAGGCCGGAAGGTCGCCGATAGCGGAACAGGCGCTGCGGTCCAGGCAGGGGACCTATACGTCCATCATCAACCCCGACTTCATCATGGCCCCCCAGGCGCTGACGCGCAAGGGATTCTGGATGAGCGCGAGGCAGGACGAGGAATTCCGGGGGATGGACATCGGCGACGTGGACGGCGACGGCCGGAACGAGATCGTGACGATCACCTTTACGGATATAATGATTTACCGGAAAGAGGGCAAGACCCTGAAGAAGATCCACACGATTCCCGGCAAATCGTACGTTCAGCTCCTGTCCGTGGACGTTGCGGATATAAACGGCAATGGAATCCCGGAAATCATCATTTCGGCGGTGAGCCAGGGGATTGCCGGCTCATTCGCGCTTGAACACAAAAACGGGAAATACGAGAGGATCGTCTCCGACGTGAGGATGTTCCTGCGGGTCCTGCGCGCATCCGGCGCGCCGATGCTGATCGGCCAGCAGATGGGGACGATCGAGCCGTTCCAGAGCCCGATCTACAGAATGGTGTGGGACGGAAAGAAATACCGTCAGGATTCCCGGATCAGGGCGCCCCTTGGTCTTTCCGTTTTCGATTTCATTTTGGACAAGCTCGATCCGTCCGGGCCGGAAGTCGTGGTCGCGATCGACGACCTGGATTACCTGCGCGTGTATGAGAAGACCGAGCGTTCGATCGAGAAAATCCACACGGTGATGGGAAGCAAGGAACTGCTCTGGAAGAGCGACGACCAGTACGGCGGCACGACAAACTACTTCGACCTCCCGTCGGGAATGAAGTACTCGAACGTCACCAACGAAAAGATCGAAAAGCCGGCGGTCAACATACGGCTGACGAGCTATGACGTGGATAAAGACGGAAGGAAAGACCTGATCCTCGTCAAGAACATCTCTTCGACGGGCCGGGTATTCAAAAGCCTGAAGGCGTTCACGGCGTGCGAGATATACTCCTTTGAATGGGGCGGGCTCGGCATTGCCGAGAAGTGGCGAACCAAGAAGATACAGGGCTACGTTTCCGATATCCAGATCGCCGATATCGACAACGACGGCAAGAAAGAGGTCGTCCTGACCCTGATCGTGAATCCGAACATACCGATCAACATGAAAAGCGTGATCGTCGCGTATTCGCTGGACCCGGAAAACGTAAAGCCGTAAGGGGAAGAATTGACATTTACGGAGAAATCCGTTAAAAATCGGATATAAACGAACATGAGGCGGTGTAGCTCAGCCGGTTAGAGCATGCGGCTCATATCCGCAGTGTCCGGGGTTCAAGTCCCTGCACCGCCACCAGAAGACAATCCAATAAGGTCCAATATAGTACGAAACCCGCTGGAAACAGCGGGTTTTTTATTGCCATTCGTCCAGTGATGTGCTATGCGGTTTATCAAAATCCGATGTTTTTGGGGGTATGTTTAGGCTAAAATACCCCCAAACAAAAACGGATACCCCCAAAAGGAGGTAAGGGCACATGGCTAAAAGGATTATGCCGCTTTCTGAA